>OFOU01000067.1_pt1 | contig 92033 bp, 73 predicted proteins | sample 1542061 | NCBI WGS metagenome assembly OFOU01 (sample SAMN04209239, study PRJEB22552) | human gut metagenome | biome: gut; material: feces | host: Homo sapiens | place: USA: Oklahoma
TTACGCCAAGACCGCTGACGAAAGGAAGTATGGCGTGGCGTTTCCTACCTTATGAGCTTTACACGAATATGCGTTATCTGCAGTATGACACTCTGCAGGATATGGGATTAGGTCATTTTGACAGCTGGGCAGCTATCTACGGCGAGACAAAAACGGTGGTAGAATTGGCACCGGAAGGTACAGGATATATCACCAGAACACGTTTCTCCCGGTTCTATAACCTACCCGAACTGATTGCCCTCTTTAAAGAAGTGGCTGATATCAGAACCGCCGAAATGCTCAATCTCCCCCGTCCTAAAGCTGACTATGAGAATGTGCAGCTCAAACCGAGTGAGATACAGAAAACACTTGTAGCTGACCTTGCAGAGCGTGCAGAAGCCATCAGAAACGGTAGTGTTGATCCCAGCATTGATAATATGCTGCGCATCACCAATGACGGCAGAAAGCTGGCTCTGGATCAGAGACTTTTCGAGGATATTTACCCAGATGATAAGAACTCCAAAATTAACTCTCTGATTCAGCGTGCAATTCCTATCTGGCAGGAATCTAAGGCACAAAAAGGTGTTCAGCTTATCTTCTGTGATATGTCTACACCGAAAAAAGACGGTTCTTTCAACGTGTATGACGATATTCGGGATAAACTGATTGCCGAAGGCGTTCCTGCAGATGAGATTGCATTCATCCACGATGCAAATACCATTGCACGCAAGAATAAGCTGTTTGCCAAGGTACGCAAAGGCACAGTCAGATTTCTTCTCGGCTCCACAGCAAAAATGGGTGCCGGCACAAACGTGCAAGATCGCTTAATTGCCCTTCATCATTTAGATGTACCTTGGCGGCCAAGTGATATCGAACAGCGTGAAGGCAGAATCCTCAGAGAAGGCAATAAATTCGGAAAAGTCAAGATTTTCCGGTATGTTACGGAAAACACATTCGACAGCTATAACTGGCAGATTCTCGAAAATAAGCAGAAATTCATCAGCCAGATTATGACAAGCAAATCTCCTGTGCGTACCGCCGATGATATTGACGAGTTAGTCCTGACCTTTAGTGAGGTAAAGGCACTGGCAACAGGAAATCCTTTCATCAAGGAAAAGATGGAACTGGATGTTGAGGTTGCCAGACTGAAGCTCTACAAGGGCGATTTCAATAGTCAGAAATACAGACTGGAGGATGATATTAACTTTAATCTTCCCCAGCGCATTAAACACCTTGAGCTTATGATTGATAGCTATGAGAAAGATATTCAGACATATCAGGAGCATTATGAAATGTCTGATGAATTCACCATTACAATCAATCATGTGGACTACACCAGCCGAAAGGAAGCAGGTGCAGCACTCGCCGAGCAGCTGCATAACCTTCCGCCTAAAACGATCGGCGAAGCCGAGAATTTCTTAATCGGCAAGTACCTTGGCTTTGACCTGATGTTCCATAGAGAGCCTTATGATAAGTATCTGATTCTGAAAGGCGAACTGAACCATATCATCAGATTCACAAATACTATCCAAGGCACTCTCATGCGTCTGCAGGATGCTCCAAATGATTTTAAAGAGAATTTAGATGAGTATATAGAAAGACTCAGCTATAACCAGACGCAGCTTGCCAATGCGATGGAAGAAGTAAAGAAGCCCTTCCCAAAAGAAGAAGAATTAAAAGAAAAGCAGGCTCGTTTGAACGAGCTGAACGCACAGCTTAATATCTCTGGCAAGAACACCAATCTTGCCGCAAGTTAAACAGCTGAAAGATCAAAATAAGCGGACAGGGGTGCAGTTCACAACTCCCCTGCCTGCTCTTTGATTTATGCTTGATAAGGAGGATAATTTCATGAACAGATATTTTTATTCTGTCGAATCGGATAATGGTGTGATGTTTCTGCATTTGTTCGGAAACGTCTATAAAAACGATTCCGGAGACGAAAAGGACTATTCTTGTGCCGAATGGACACATTTCTATGTGAAAGTAGGAGAAGCGAAAAAAATGTTAGCCACTGGCAAGTTTTTCGATTATGCAGACGAATGGGTTTGTTATCTCGACAATATCTCAGAAGAATCCGCTCAAAATATTTGTTATAGATATTTCGGTGACTATTCGGGCATCGAACTTTCTATTGCAGATATTTCGGAAAATACACCTGTCGGTGACTATTGGTTTGATTATAAGGAAAGGTGAGGGCATAGTCCCCCACCTTTTTTTCAGCTCTAAAACCGCTCAAGATATTCGCTATGGATATTCTGATAATTATCCACTTTACATTTTCTCGCTTTATTTGCCATCAAGAACCTGTCTTGCCGTCTTTTCATCGAACAAATAACAGAGCTGGCCAACCACTTTTTTCCCTGCATCCTCGTCAATATCTGCATTTTTAACAGCCGTTTCGACAAACGCTTTGATAATATCGTTGAATGCGGAGCTGTCCACCATACGGCAAATATCTTCGGTATCACAGGTGGCAAGAAAGTCATAAATACGAATCTCTTGGTCTGCCGTTTCTTTGTCGATTCTTCCCTGCTTTACCATCTGTCTGTAACTGTCTGCCATTATTTCGTAACCATTCATACTTTTTACCCTCCTATTATCGCTATTTATCGAATTTGATACTTGACTGCTCTCTTTATGTATATATTATATTGCAATAGATCCACACTCGTCAAACCATTGCTTCTGCCATTTACGGATAGGTTTAGTGTCAAGCCCCGCATCCAATCCTTGTATCTCATGCGAATATCATGAACAGTTCTTCAGATATAATCTTTACCCCTTTTATACAAAGGAATACAGCCCCAAGGCAATTTGCCCCGGAGCTGCTGGATGAAAAATTTTATGAAAAGCAACCTTGAAAATATTATTTTCAAAGTCTAAAGGAAACTGCCACAAAAAATTGTGCTTAGCAGCCCATAAGCTGTTGCTCCTTAAAAGCTGCTACGAGGAGTGCCTCTCATGTGTCATAACTATCTTGGTGGTATGTATCTCCGCACCTTTAGCAAAAAACCTGCACCCGACACAGTTCCCTCTGTGGTTATATTACCAAAAAACACCTGCTCAAGCAAGGGATCAGAACACTTCTTTTTTATATAACCAGAAAAAACATTAGACCAAATATGCAATCTATACTTCCTATTTTATCCGTCCCTAATTTGTTATACTATATTTTGCACTATGGAAAAAATTTATAATTCACATAATTTATTCTGTGTTCGTCATTACCCATGATGTAACAAAATCTATTTTCTCAGAAATATAATTAAAACTATTCGTAATTTCGCTATGTAAATCACTAATCTGAAACATAATATAAATTTGAATAATCAGTATAATGACCAACATTATGTAAATTAAAAAAAATTGTTTTCTCATTGTTCATCTCCCAAATAATAACATACCAAACTTGATAAGTTTTTCTTTATATACTACTGTCTTGGAAATTCATAGTTTCCTTTATAGAAATCAGCTGCAACTGCACCAAGAGTAAAATCAATAGAAGCAGAAGCACCTCCTGTTCCCACAGAAAAATTGATTTTAGGAGAAACTTGAGAATGTCCATATTCTAAATAAAAATAGCAATTTTTCTGTGCAAACACATCTGACTTAATGGTGAAAGTACCATTACCCATTTTAGCATAGTAAGCATTATCCTCTATTGCAACTTTAAATTTATGACCCGAACCTTGAGTTCCATTTCCATCTTCTGAATATGTAGCACTAAGAGATTTATAGTGCTTGCCTGTACTTGCCTGTATTGGTATTATAATATTTCACAGTTGATTTATCATTTGTTACAACCCAATCATTCCAAGAAACAGCAACCATATCTTGCATTTTAAATGCAGGTACGCTATTCCATTCCCATGAATATGTAATTTTACCAGTAGTAAGGTCTCCGTTTTTATATGTAAAATTTTGAGGTTCAGCAGTTAATGTCAATGTTGCCCCTAACCTTGCCATTTCAGCATCTGTTCCTTTAAAATTTCTGATGATTTCAATCTGATCTTCAGAGTATCCATTTTCTAAAAGGGCTTCATCATTTAAAGTATTTAACTTTTCAATATGCTCACAATAAACATCTTGATAGTTTTTAATATCTCTGATTTCATTCGTACTGTAACCATTTTGAGATAGTGTTTTCACACTTTTATTTGCCAGTTGTTTAGCAAGATCGTATTCATTCACTACAATCTTTTGCCCAACATTAGAACTTGCATTTTCTGCTGCAAATGCAGTAAAAGACATCATAAATGTCAAAGTACAACACATAATAATTGAGAATAATTTTTTCATATTGTCATCCCTTTCCTCAGAAATACTATTTTATATTAACTGCACTTGTGTTATAATTATTTATATCCTGTTTGAAACAGATTTTGTGTTGGTCGCACGCTTCTGCATTTTTCATTCAGGATTTTTTTCAACACCCCCTATATTTCCTTTATTCCTCATAGAATCACCCTCCTCACTAAAAAAATGCTGTTTCATATGCCAAAGTTAATAGATTACTAGTGTCCTTATTCCAAAAAATACAGGCTGTCCAGCACCTCATCCTTTAAGTTCAACAACTCAAAATATTTCTCCTTCTGAGCAGGATCATTTACATCATATTGCACATCTGAGACACTAAGATATAATAATACGTTTTTATCATCCCTGTACAATTCTCTATAAGGAATAGAAAATGACTCTTTTACTTCATTATCCCAATAGTCTTTATCCATGCTATACAAAGAAAAAACCAAAGCCTTGCTTTCCGGCTCTAAAAAATTGATAATTGTACCTGTATCTGTAACACTTTCTTCAACTTCATAAGGATTTTCTTTATATCCTTCAGGCATCAAAAACCCGATTCCTAAATCCTTATTTTCATATAACACCTGTTCTGTATTTTTTTGATTCTCATAGACAAAGATACCACCTATTACAACAATGACCACAACCAATATGCCTATCAAAATTTTCTTCATAACTTTCACCTCTTATTTAATAGGGCAGCCAAGCTATCCTTAGCTGCCCCAAATACCTATGACAATAGGCTAAAATTTACTGCAAATCTTTATTGTATGTAGGGCTAATATAATAATAGTCCATATTTTTATAATAATTTCCTTTGAAGCTTGCTTTCAGTCTATCTGCTGTATGAGAACTAAACAGCAAATCTTTCCCATCATTTGCTACAATGAAAATTACATGAGACATATCTGTGTGAGACATAAAACCACCTGCAGCGCAAGTACTTTGTGTAGACTTTTTAAAATACCCCTTATCTACCATGTAATGTGTCAATCCACCAGAGTTGTTTTTACCGGTATTAACCCATGCTATTGATTCAGGTTTCCAAGTACTATCTTTAGGAATACCGCCTGCATAAATTGCCTGAGAAACATAGTTTGCACAGTCAACGCCACCATTTTCGGTATGCCATTTGTAATTAGGATTCCAATATGCAGTATTATAGCCTGTTACGCAGTCAGATGTATACTTATTTGCATAGTCTCTAGCTGCAATTCTATCATAAGAAATTGTAGCCTTTGCCGCCATTGTATCAAGAGATTTCTCACTCTGTACATCTACATCAGAGCAAGAAATAGCCAATGCTTTTCTTGTATTATCGACATTTGCCTGCATTTCAACTTTACCGCTCATATACTGTTCACTGGAACTTTTAGGACCGAAATATTCCGCCGGAATATACTCATCCTCCAAACCAAGCACTTCCAGTTTAGCATCAGACAAAGCAGTATCAGAAATATCAAAAGATACTCTGAAAACTTCATTTTGCTCCTGTTCGGCACCTATATACTCAGACAGAGTTTGTACCTGTTCATCCAATACATAACGTGCCAATACCGCATCTGTAGATCTTGCTTTTTCCAGTGTTTCAACTGCATTGGTCATACCTTTAACAACTGCGAGATCATGAACATCTTCTTCAACCAACATTTTTACCAGATTAGTTTTTACTACAACCTGTGCTGTAGAATCTTCTACATCGGCAGATAAAACATCACTGTTAATTTCCAGCAATTTGTACTCGCCTTCATAGGCATCAGAAACAAACTTATTTACATAATCAATGGATTGCTGTTTCATTTCATCTGAAACATCTGCAGCATATACAGCAACATAATTTGTTCCAACTGTGCATACAAGAGCCATTGCCATAGCTAAAAATTTCTTCATGCTATACCTCCTATCCTCAAATCATTCCAAAAGATACTTTTTATTTTCTTATATTATGAGCAAAACAGATTTTGTGTTGGTCGCACATTCATCTTCCATTCAAAATTTTTTAATCACCTCCATTCCCGATTTTTTCTTACCATTCATAGAACCGCCCCCTTCCTATAAATATTAAGTGTCTCTTATTGCAGAAATTTTCCATTGCCCCAATTAAATCAACATCAAAGCATTATGAATTATCTATATAAATATCCGCAATAATATCCAACATAAGTTCCGTTGGTTGTCTTTTCCCCATACGCATAGGTTAATGTTCCTGTATATGTATACCCATCCTGCTCCATAGATACCTTCAGGCTGGCAGGAGAAGGTGTTTTAGATTTGTATTTGTAATCTTTAATATAAATAGATTTTGTAGCTCTTTGAGTACTATTCGTATTTATATATGGCTCTAATTCCTCATAGGAAAGATCCAGAGCAACAGCTTCATCACTCATCAAGCAAATTTCATCGTCAGACACCTCTATTACCTGTATTTGATCGTTATTGCTATCATTCATTGCAACAGATACTCCTGTTGTAGCAAAAGCTGTTGCAGCACTTGAAAAAATAAACAGGGATGCCAATGTCATTACCAGGGAAGTCTTTTTAAATTTCATAATCATTACAATCCTTTCTTTTAACATACTTTTTTTAATAAAATTATTTGCCAAAATCTTACTTTCGTTCTGCCAAAGTGCCATATTTACAAGCGTTCTGGCGTACATTTCTCTTTTATCCTCATGTAAGATTTGAATGACCTTTTTATCGCAAAAAATCTCTGTATCCTTATCCATATACCAATACAGCAGCCACATACATGGATTGAACCAATGTATACAAACAACAACTACCGATATAATTTTCCACAGATAGTGCATATATTTGATGTGAATACACTCATGCAATAAAATACACTGTAGAGTTTCCTTATCATTTATATTTAAATCTTTAGGCATTATAATAACTGGATGCAGAAAGCCATAAGATACAGGCGTATCTAAAACAACAGAAGTCTTTATTTTTATCCTTCTTACAGGAAATTTTATGCTTTCAAAAACTTCTTCCATCCCTAAGTTCTGTATCAAAGCAGAATTTTCTGCAATATCATTACAGTATTTGTGCATTTTTAAAAAATATCTTGCAAAAAATACTGAAATAAAAATTATAAGTACCGTACAAACTATTAACCCTATGGAAATTATCCACTCTGTTTGTTCTCTCTCCGAGAGTGTAAGATTTAAAATTTGCCTTACGCCACCTTCTAATGCTATTTTCGCATTGTAAATACTATAGTTAGATTTAATTGAGAATGGCACTAAGGCTCTGAGCATTGCCAACCACCATAGTCCGCAGAATAATTCTATTGGCAAAAATCTTTTAAAAAGCCCCCTTAAAATAACTGTAAACAATACAATACAACTTGCCGAAAAACTCATATATAAAAAACTCATGGCACACTTCCATTCTTCAGCACATTATTTCTTTAAATCATCTATTACCTGAAACAAGCCTTTAATCTCATCATTTGTCAAATTATCTTTATTTAAATACGCCTTAAAAAAAGCAATTTTGGAAGGATAAGATTTTTCAATCTGTTCAGAAACACTGCTCATTTGTGCTTCTTCTTTTGTAATTAAAGCCTTACAGGTAAATTTTGGTTTTTTCCTTTCAATATATCCTTTATCAACGCATTTCTGAACCACTGTATAAGCAGTTGTCCTTTTCCACCCTTCTTCTTTTCCTAAAATTTCCGCAATTTGCCCAGCGGTAAGTTCTCCATACTCCCATAGAACTTCTAAAACCTTTATTTCCGAATCATAAAACCTCATATAACCAACTCTTTTCCATAAACTTTTTCTCTTTCTTCTCTCTAAAATATCTCTAAATACATCCCATAATATTGTCTATTGGTGTAGTCAAATTATACCATTGACTATTTCTATAGTCAATATGGCATATTGCTATATCACCTTTTGTTACATTTTGCCAAAAAATGGCACAAAAAAACGGTTAATTTATAATCAACCGTTTTCTTACTAAGCTATAATTCTTTTCTTGCATCTGTCGCAAAACCACTTCTATATTCACTCCAAATCTATCTACCCCCCTAAAAGCTCCTTGGTCTTTCCGACTAGATATAATGGAATATTGGTAATATTACCGTCCTTTCTATATCCCATTTTTGAAAATCTGACTGCGTATAGAGGGTGATTGTCTGCAACATATTTTTTGAAGGTCGGTGCCGATTTATCCTCACCGCCTTTTGTTTCAACAGGAATAATCTCCATGCCGCACTGCAGCACAAAATCAATTTCCCCATTTCTGCTTGAGAAGTATCTCGGCATTACCTCAAACTGCCCCCTAAGCTGCTGCAGGACATAATTTTCCGTCAGCTGGCCTTTGAACTGATAGGTTGACTTTAACAGGATTGCACTGTTATCAATGCCCGCCATCTGCTTCAACAATCCGGTATCAAATAAAAATAATTTAAATTGGTCTAACTTATCAAAGGCAGAGAGCGGATGCTCCAGCTTAGAAACATTATATATCCGGTTTAGCATACCTGCCGAAACAAGCCATTCTATTGCTTCTTCAAAATCTCTGGCTCTTGCCCCTTCTCTCACTGCTCCATACATGAATTTTTCATTTGACTTTGCAAGCTGCGTTACAATACTGCGAAAAACCATAAGGATTCGTCCGCTATTCACCTTACCATTGTGTTTAGAAAAATCGTTTTCGTATACCTCGATCAGTTCACGTTGAATTTGAGCAATTTTAGCCGGGTCTTTATGCTTCAACCAAGAAGAAACACATTCAGGCATTCCCCCTATGATAAGATAATTGTTATAAGCTTCCAACAGTCTATTATGAAAGATTTCCTCTATCTGCTGTTCCTTATGGATACCCTCATAATAAGCGAACAAGGGTGCATCTGTTGCCTCCAAGAACTCCTCAAAAGTCAAAGGAAAAATATCTAATAAATTTACCATTCCAACCGGATATGATTTTGGCTTTGCAAGAAGCGTTCCCAGAAGGCTCCCTGCAGCAATAACATGGTACTCATTTGCCTTTTCTTTAAAGTATTTCAGCGCATTTAATGCCTCCGGACATTCTTGCACCTCATCAAATATGATCAGTGTATCTAATGGATATATCTTCTCCCCTGCAATCATTGACAGCAGCTCTATAATTCGCTGCGGATTTTTATTGGTTTCAAAAATTGATTTTAACTCATCTTCTTCATCAAAGTTGAAATATACAAAACTCTTATAGTAGTTTCTTCCAAACTCCTTCATTAACCAAGTTTTCCCAACCTGTCTGGCTCCCTTCAAAACCATCGGCTTACGTTCATCACTTGATTTCCATGCCACTAATTTTTCCATAGCTGTTCTTCTCAAAGTATTCCCTCCTTTTCAAATTTAGTATATCACATTTTTCTCAATGTTTTCAATTATATTTTTCACATTTTTTTAATTTTTATAAATGATAAAATCACATTTTTCCGCATTTATATTTAACAAAACCACATTTTTTTATATTTTGTACGCCATAAATGCACATTTAATACCTCACCTTAAAAACCATATAGCATATATAATTACGTAAAAAACGGCTGAACTATAATCAACCGTTTCCTATCAAATATGTGATTTATTTTTTCTCTACTATACAATAGCCAAGGTCTAATAGAAATTCTGTAATCTCTCTTTGTTTTTTCTCTACCAGAGCTACCATTCCTCGACCTATGGCTCGCAGTTCTTGTTGCCGTTCCAGCTCCTCTTTATATCGCTCTTTACTTCGTTCATTTACACATTGAATGAATTTTACCTCCTTATCAAAGGCATCTCTCACTTTCTCTGTCGGTGTCAGCAACAATCTTAAACAACCTCTTATCTTTCGTGAAAGTCTGCCATTTATTCGCTGAAAGGTTTGAATTGCAGCATAAGGTTTCTTCATAAGCGAATAATCCGAGAAAATCATCCAATCTTCCGATAGTTTTTCCTCTTTAGGTATCTCTGGCAAAGGATTTTCTATTGCCTTCCGGCATTCTTCTATTACTTGATTGGAAAGGCAAAACGTTTTTGCATATCCATCAATGGTAATAATAGGTATATTAAGAAAATACTTCCTGCATTCTGATCGCAAATGAATTTCAAACTCAAAAGAATTTTGTTCTATAATACAATCTAAGAAAACCGGTAGCGTAGAAAGCTGCTCCTTGCAAAAATCACAAATATGTTTATTATCCGGCTGCACCTGATACAGAAAGTTCATACCTTCTACACCATAGGTAAACAGCTTTTTCAGAATCAATTCAGGAGAGCTTTTTGTCTGCTTTAGACAATCCAATAATTCTTCTGCCTGCTCCATAGTCATACTTAATTACACTCCTTTCCTGTGCCATACGCATTTCCACTATACGGTTTAAATCATCAATTTTTGTCCATTCCTTACCAACCGATTTACTCCCTCCAACTTAACTCCTCTTTTATCTCTTTTTTATATTTATAATAGGAATTTCGAGAAATCCCAAGCAGTTTTATAACCTCCTTATCCTTCAGCATACCGTTAAAGGACAAAGAATACTTATATATTTCTCGCTTTTTTTGCTTCGTACTTTCGTATTCAATTTTTGTACCGGCAGCTCGCCCTATTTGCTTACCATTCAAACGAGCCGTTTCGATTCCCTCAATGGTTCTTCTCCGCAAATCCTTAACTTCCTTCTCTGCCTGCTCAAAGCATATTTTTATCTGCTCCTTTGCAAGAGCCAGCATATATTTGTTTACGCCCTCCAAAATATAATCTACAGTAGTTCCGGTCATTTCAATACCAGACTCCAATGCCTTCTTATAGACACTGGTATTGATATGTGGTTCTTTCAGAAATACCAAATCAATCCCCCTATGATATAATTCCTCATAGGCTGTGAATCCTTCTTCCGCATCCCTAGACATACGGCTGACCGAATCAAAAACAATTCTGTCCCCTTCTCGCACGTTTTTAATCAACTTCAGCCACTTTTCTCTTCCTTCCATCTTGGTTCCCGTATATATCTCCTCAACAATCATTGCTTCAGGATATTCGTCCCTTATATTCCTAATCTGTCTTTCTATATTCTGTTTACCTGTAGAAATCCTACAGTACCCATATGTTTTCATTTCCTCACACCTCCGAGAATCGCCTGCTAATACCAACTTTAACGGTCGTTCAAATTGGTATTCTTATTATACATTAAATTTTCTCTTACTTCAAATGATTTTGATACAAAATTCGTTATCCTTTAAAATGGTACTATTTTGAGGTTAATTTTGTTTTTTACTACTTTGAAAATAATCTTTTCAAAGTTAAAAAATTTTTTTCACGAAATCAAGAATTTTAACATACAGTTATTACACGTTTTCAAGAGATTTAATTAGTATGCTAATTAAATCTCCGTATAAGATTTTTCTAAAAAATTTTTATAATTTTTCGATTTCCCCTGAAAAATGAAAAAAATAAGCAGAGATATAAGTATAAAGGCAAAAAAACAACAAGGACATATTTAAGGAGGAATAGCAATGAAAAAAGTATTATGGATTTCCAGACACGAAATGACTACCGCCCAGTTATCCGATCTGGAGCGAATCATGGGAGGAACAGTTAAATTACTTTGCTGGAAGGAGAACGTCCGCAATGTGACAGAACTGATGCCCCTGATCGAACAGGCTGATGCGATTGCAGCAGTGCTACCGTTACAGATGCAGGCCAACCTGTTAAAGGTAGCAGAAGGAAAACCGGTTCTTCAGGCAGTGGCTGAAAGAGTCCTCTCTGAGACAGAACGAACTTTGGAAGATGGAAGAAAGGAAAGAGAGGTGCAATTCGTTCATAAACGCTGGGAGCAGCTGCTCCGGATTGATGTACAAACCAAAGTGCTGTGAGCTAAGACATTACAAACTGAATAATAATAATCATCAAAAAAAGAGAGTACCCCCACTCTCTTTTTCTTTTATAAAAATCTATATATAATAGGAAGAAACTCATTCTTTTTACATCTTAAATAAATCCGCATGAGTTCCTGTATCAACAAGTGTTAAGGTTATTACCTCACTATCTTTTAGATAAATCAACAGCCAATCAGGTTGAATATGACACTCCCTAAATCCTCGGTATGCACCTTTTAATTCATGATCCCTATATTTTTCTTCTAATGGTATATCTCTTTGAAGCATTGAAACAACATCGTTAAGTTGATTTATATTAAGGCCTCTTTTTTTTGCGAGTTTTAAGCTCTTTTTAAATTTTCCTGTGAGTACCAATTCATAAATCATTAGTCTAAATCCTCCAGTGCATCATAAAAGCTCGTATACCGTTTAGCATTTGGATCTTTACTAATCCTCTTAGCTTCTTCCATTGCTTCTATAACTTCCGGTTTATACTGAGGAATCACTACCTCAAAAGGAAGTCCTCCTCTCATCACACATTGCTTTAAAAATATATTCATAGCACTTGACATATCAATCCCTAATTGCGAAAAAAGTTCCGTTGCCTGTTTCTTTAAGTTTTCATCAATTCTTACTTGCGTAGGTACTGTAGCCATGGTATTGCCTCCTTATCACACATTATTTCTTTTTTTCATTATATTCAAAAATTTATATTTTGTCAATAATTCAGTTTACATTGTAATGCAAATGTATTAAATATGATTATTAGGTTTTTCTTCACATTTCTAATTCTTTTCAATGTCGAACTTTGAAAATATTATTTGCAAAGTATTTCCATTGCAAAACTCTTCATTGATTTTTTCTTTTTCTATGTTATCATAAGTATAAGAAAAGGATTACCGCTTTTGAGCAGGCGGTCAGTCCTGGTTTATAGGAGAAGGCCGTCTAACATCTGTTAGGCGGTCAATTTTTATTTATACCCTGTTTTTACACAGGGCAATAATTGCAACGATAAGAATACTTGTCTGAACTAAAGCAGAAACTGGAGAAAAGGAAATCTGTCTACTTTTAAAATAATTTTTCCAAAGTTTCTTGACCACCTACCAATAATTAAGTATACTATAAATGAATTTGTTTTATTTTTTAATAGCGGCAGTCTGTATTTTTACAGACTGCCTTTTTTTGTTGTCTGTAAATTAAAATGAAATGTGAAAAGGAGGTATTAAATCGCTATTTACTAGCTGGAAAAAAAAGAGCATTGAAAAGGGAATGAATCAGTCAGATTCGTTTCCGGACTACTGGATATGTTATTATTTAGCATATCCTTTTTAATTTAAGGAGGTTAAATTATGATGACATTTAAAGATTTTACAAAATTTGTAGAAGAAAACATCCCAGCATATCTGACGGGACACTACAAAGGAGCAAAAATCGGTAACATCTCTAAACTGAATGGAGTAAGCAAAGAAGGACTAATCATTACAGCTGAACATAGTATGATCACGCCGATTGTCTATCTGGAACCGTTCTATGAGAAATATAGCTCCGGAGAGGTACTTGATGAAATCTTATTGGAGATTGCGAAAGAGTTCAGAGCTGCATTAGATTCTTACAAAGATACTATTGCTCACTTTGCAAGTCCGTTTGATTTTGAAAAGATTAGGAACAGAATTATTCCAAAATTGATCAACGCAGCAGCTAATAAAGAATTATTAGACAATCTTCCACATCGGAAAATTGCAGATTTAGCTGTTATCTATCAGATTTACTATACGCTGGATAACGGAATAGATTCGACACTGGAAATCACGCAGCCCCTTCTGGACATCTATCGCTTAACGATTGATGAACTTCATCAGTTGGCTGTGCAGAACATGGAAAATATTTTTGAAATGAAATTTATCGGTTTAGTGCAGCAATTAACGGAATTCTTTGCTCTCTCGACCAATCAAGATCCCATGAATTTTACCGAAGTTAGGAATCCTGTTAATGAGGCTATAAAGGTTTTATGTTTGCCAGAATATTCCAGCGGAGCTTCTGCTGTTCTTAGTGAGAAAATAATGAATACAGTCATTGAACGAATGGGTAAAGATTTCTATATTCTCCCCTCTTCTTTAATGGAAGTTCTTATTATTCCTAATGATATTCTCGAAGTCAGTGAAATGAAAGAAATTATAAAAACAGTAAATATCGAAGCAGTGAAAAAAGAAGATTTCCTTTCCGACGAAGTTTATGTATATAACACAGAGTCGAAGGAAATTGAGCTTGCTGATTTCTGAATTTTTTTTAGAAAATGGTGGAATGAAAGGAGTGCCCTAAATGAAAACTATAAAAGAAATAGATGAGCAAGAAAACAGCAAAATGAAAAAAGAAAACCAATTTATTGATAATTGGCTTAATAAACATTTTGGAATTTCAAATCAGAAGGAAGCCAGAGAGAAAGCAATTTTTATTGTTTTTGATAACTATGCAAATTTTGTTAAAATAATCACAACTGACTATGGAAATAATTTTCATTTTATTAGTCCAGTAGAAGATGAATATACAATGGAGCATTGGTTAAAAAGCAATAAATTGTATGCACATAGAGCTTCTTCATTTTGTGGCAGAAATAGAGATTGGTATGATTTGTCATTTAAGGAGCAACTTGAAAGTTTATGTTGGGAATTTGATAAAAATGGAAAATTGAAAAATACGAAGTGGTAACGATATACTCAAAATCAGTGAACGGAGGAGAAATAAATGAATTTTGAAGATTTACGATGCCATAACCGAAGCTTTAGAGTCATTGAAATAACAGGGAAAGGTAAAGAAAAAATAGTAAAAACTCAATCTGGTATTATTTGTAACCTTGGCCATTTGGAGGAATCTGACTGGATTGATAAAATGGAAACTTTGATTAAGGAATCGAATGAATGGGATTTGCAAGAACATCTACGCGAATACGTTGCTGCATTGCCATGGTGTAATCCTAAAGCTAAAGATTACCATCAGGATATTCGATTAGATGCTTTAATCCTACATTCGTATAGAATATTCGATGATGAACTCTGGGTTAATTTTATCAACTTCAATCAAAAATATAGACCGGATGCGCTCAAAGATCTTGAATATGTAACTGTAATATCAAAATGCTGCAAAAAACCTTTTCTTGTAACGAAAAAGCAGTTTGAAAGCTCACCACAAATATGTTCTCTTTGTGGACGTTTATCAGAATTTACTGAAATTTCTAAACTTGAGAATATAGAATGATTAGCAGGGTCACTATCTAAGATCTCTCTGTTAATGAATAATAATATTATTATGTAAATCTGACGAAATGAGGTGTAAATATTGAAAAAAGTGAATGCACGAGAATGGATTGCCGCTATTTGTGATGCAGTAGAAGATATATTGTCGGAATACGGTATTCAAATTCCCGATGAAGATCGAAAGGGAGAAGAAAATGAAGCCTGCCTATATGGTCACTCTTATGACCTTGTATCAGATTCAGTTCAGAAGATTTTAGAACTGCTTACGGCAGAAATTAAAGCAAACCCTGAAGCCGAGTATGACTTCAATATCTATTAAATAAGCAAAGAATGAGCAGCGAACAGAATTATTTCTATTCGCTGCTTTCTTTTTAAAGTATTTAACTTTGAAAATAATTTTTCTAAAGTTTACAAGGAGGCGAAACAAAATGTTAAGTAATATAGACTTAGAAAAACTTTCTCCCTTTCTTTCAGCGGAGAAAGTGGTAAACATTGAGTTAAAAGATTATGGACAAAAAGGTCGAGAAATAATCATCGAATATCAATCCGGGAAAAAAATTGTTGGGAATTTGGATGAAAGTCCATTCGTAATGAATGAAGTAAGTGGACTCACTTCGATAGCATCTTACTTTGCAAGAGGAAAATATGGCAGTAGCACGTGGCGAGGAAATTGCAGTGGTCTTCTAATAAAAGACCTCCTCCAATTCTATAAACCGGATACATTTGCTGACTTAGCTGTTGGCTCAGGCACATCAATCGAGGTCGCAAAAGCTCTGGGCTATACAAAAACCAATACCGTTTTTTCCGATTTAAACCCGCAATACGGCGGTATTGATCTGAGTGACAGCCACTTAGATTTTCCATTGATGGATTTCATTTTTTTTCACCCACCCTATTACGTTTTCCCCGGAAGCTCCATGCCGGTGTATTCCGGTAAAGAAAAAGGAGGAATGTGGGGAGAAGAAATCCATCCAAGGGACGGCAGCCGTATCAGCAACCCAGTGGAGTTTAAGAAATGGTTTGATGCCTGTAACGCAAATCTCTATAAACTGCTGCATAATGGCGGCAGACTTGCAATTTTGATGGGCGATTCAAGGTTTAAAGGTAAATACTATTCGATGTTTAAAAATATGAATTTGTTCGGGGAGCTGGAACAGGTTATCATCAAACAGCAGCATAACTGCATTTCTTCTTCCAAGAAATATGGGAATGCCTTCATACCAATCCAACATGAATATCTGGTTGTTATAAAGAAAAACAGCCCTTATATTGTCCCAATTACAGCAGTTTCTTTTCTCCAAAGAGATATTAGAGAAAGCAAGGTCATTACTTGGGCAGCTTTAATCGCAATGGTACTGGAGGATAACAATGGAAAAATGGCTGCAAACGAGCTTGTTCAGATTATTCAAAAACATCCAAAAGGGAAACACAATCATCACTGCGATGCCAAACTCAGACAGCAGCTGCAAATGCACCCAAAGATGTTTTTCAGAGAAGGTAATCAAATTTGCTTATCTTCTATAAATAAAACATAATCAAAAACCATTTACTTTGAAAATAATATTTCTAAAGTTCATAAGGAGGATTATATATGAGTAGAAAAGCGTATATATTGACGAAAGAAGATGTCCCACAATATATCCGAGCTATCGTTCAAAGACTGAATCCGGTTCTAATGGAATACAGCGATGAGGACGGAAATTGGTGGGGATATACGTTTAGGCTTAATGCAAAGTGGAAATGTGGGTATGAATCTCAATTAGTAAATGACTGTGAAAAACTATTAAAATGGTGCAATAATTGGTATGCACACGCCAAGTTAATTAAGTATATGTGGTGGTATGACGAAGTCAACACAACCCAAATAAAAGGTTCACACCAACATCAGCGAAAGGCATTGAACAAAGGATGGCAAAATCACGCCTACCTTGTAATATCTGATCCTGTAGCATACAGGTTTGGAAAAGATAACTTTTATCGAGAGAATAATAAAATGAAATAATAGTTTCAAAGAAAAAGGAGAGAATTTATATGAAACAGACCTATAAATATCTGTTATTCCTTACTTTTTATGCGGGTAGTGACGCTGAATGGGATATGGATAAAGGATTGTATCTGCTTGTAGTAGATAAACAATATTCAGAATCTGAAATTAAAAAAATGCTTGAAGAAGTAAATTGTTTGTTGGCAGTTTCTGATGAGATGGACGAAGTTGTTGCTTTCCCTATTTCATATAAAAACGATGGAGCGAACATTGACACACTCGTAAGTGGAGTCGAACGATATACAAACGGCTGCGCACGATTGGTTGAGTCGAATTTCGGATCAATGGATATTGACAATATTTTTATGCTCCAACAGTGGCAATAGAAAATGTATAAATAAGGAAAATGTTTTTTAGACAAGGTAGTCAAATTTGTTTGGTTTATCCAAGCGATTCATGATATTATTCAACCACAACTTTGAAAATAAAGTTTTCAAAGTATGTCTATAAAATAATTCAGTGATTTATTCTATCTCTGTGTTAAGATAAATATAAGAAAAGGATTATCGCTTTTGCTCAGGCGGTCAGTCCGTAATAATTGATGGTAGACCGTCTAACTCTTGTTAGGCGGTCAATTTTTATTTATCCCCTGTTTTGATACAGGGAGATAAAAGCTACTACAAATATACCAATTTGAATTTTTCGACTTTGAAAACAATTCTTCCAATGTCTTGACTTTTTTTAAATGATTAGATATACTAAAAATGAATTTTTTGTTTTTTTGATAGCGGCAGTCTGTATTTTTTTACAGGCTGCCTTTTTTTGTTGTCTGTAAAAAATAAAATGTGAAAAGGAGTTATAAAACACACGAAAAAAAGGAGTATAGGAACTATTGAGTGAAAGGCACATATTTATGCTGCCTTTTTTTGCTGTCAAAAAAGAAAGGAGCTTACTATGGAAGAAAAGAAAAAAAGAGTATTTCTGCTATTACCGGAGATCAGTAAAGAAACGGCAAAGGAGATTAAAATTCCTACGACAAAGGATTGTTACGATGAAAATGCAACTGTATTAATGCTAAATGTGTACGAACACTATCGTACGCTTTATAGCAGACGCAAGGCAACCTGTCTTGCTTTGCAGCTTATCGAAGGATTTGATGAGATATGGTACTACGCAGGATATGGAATTACAGACCCTGTTAAATGTTGCTTGAGAAAAGGAAAGGAATTAAAAATTCCAATCAGAGCTGTTAAAGGAGTAGACTTTAAAAAATCTTTCTCCTGCGCATATCGGTTCCTGAATGAATTCCATCCATCACAGGAACAATCTGAAGAATATTGGAAGAAAGTTGTGCATGACTTAGGAGTCCACTCATCAAGGAACCCACTTATAGGACACCTTCTGGTATCGATCATGAGCTACTTAGAAGCTGTCTATAGAGGTGAAGTGCCTCCTGTAGAAGCAGATAATAAATTTAACAAAGAGCTGCGCTCTGCATTAAATTTTGCTATTTGGGCGGATAAAAATGGTTATATATTTGATGAGAATGGTGTTAATCCCAAAAAATTATCTACAGAGCCGACTCCGTTATTGGAAGCATTGTTAGATGGATACTACAAGTATCATTTAGAAAAACAAAAAATTTTAAGTGAAAATAAGATAGAAAAAGAACAGGAGTGACTGACTATGAAAAAGAAAGAAATGATTTCAAAATTACTGCGTTATAACGGCATAGGTGTGCGTGTTATTACAATTACGGGATTCACTGATTACTTATTCTATGAGGATTTTACCGATGAAGAAGGAAATGTGAATGATGGCATCAGCCGGGTCTATAAGCACTTTTCTCATGGAGAACAATTAGTATTTTACTCCAACAAATGGGCAAAACAAATAATGTTCAAACAGTATCTAAAACATTATTACGCTCTGGAGAAAACTGCTCTGCTGTATCCGGATGATAACGCTATACAGGAGAAATGTGACCAATTTCATGAATTTTTAGTTGAAACTTTAGTACGATACACAGGATTCTCTGACAGAAAGGCAAAACGTCAGATCCTGCTTAACGCTATAAGTTACAATAAATTCAAGGAAAAGGTGGGTTAAGAAATGGCACATAAGAAGAAATCAGCAGAAGCAATCAGGAACGAGGTCAACGAAGCCTATGCCGAGCTTGAAAATGGCCTGCAGGAGCTTATGACTTCTGAAAAATATCTTGATTTTCTGAACACAATGGCAGAACGTCCGAGATACTCATTCAATAACACAGTTCTTGTGTACCTGCAAAAACCGGATGCAACATTTCTCGCAGGATACGGAAAATTCCGAGAGACGTATGGACATCAGGTGATACAGGGGGAGAAAGGTATTAAAATCTTTGCTCCCATTATCCGCAAGAAGAAGAATAACCTGATAGAAGGAGAAATAGAAAAAAGCAAAGACAATAAGGAAGAAAAAGAAGAAGAAACAATAGTTGGTTTTCGCATGGTAAAAATATTTGATATTTCCCAGACAAAACCAATCATGGAAAAAACAGAAGAAGGAAACGAAATTCCTTGTAAAAAGGCTCAAAAACTGATTGATAGCTTATCATATTTAAAGATGGTCAATCTATGGGCGGAAGATGAGGAATTTCAAGAAGAATTGTTAGCTGCCGCAAAGGATATGATTGATATTCCCGTAATGGAGAAAGAATTAAGTCCTGATTTAGGCGGCTATTTTCGTTTTCAAGATAAGGACAACTTACACATCGTCCTCAACAACAAATTTGGTATTACTAGCAGATTTACAACGCTGCTACATGAATGGACGCATTATCATCTACATAATCCATTTAAAAAAGAAACAGAATGGATAACAGAAAAATTCAAAAAACAAGATAAAGAAATTCAAGCTGAGTCTGTTGCCTACATAGTAGCAAAGCATTTCGGAATCGATTCCAGTCCTGAGTCATTCAAATATGTAGCATCCTGGTCTAAGGAAAAAGACATCAAGGATCTAAAGACTTCCATGGAAATTATCCAAAAAACTGCAGCTACATTTATTGAGTTAATAGAAACTCGATTGGAAACAGAAGGATTTGCATTAAAAATTCATGCTTGAGGCTATAAGAGATAGGACTATATGGTTCTATCTCTTAGTTTTAAACTTTAGAAATATTATTTTCAAAGTACCAAGAAAGAAGGGCAAAAAAAATGAAACAAAACAAAAAACAGCTATTTGCTATATTACTTATTACGGCAATTATAAGTGGGTTTATCATATACACCATATATTCTATTAAGCAAACAACAAGCAAAGAAAAAGATGAGAATAAACCCAGAACTACATATACAACGGAGCAGCTCCCAGAAGAAACATATAGAAACCCAGAAACGCTCCATATACTTTTTGAGAAAATGAGTGGTCTGCAACTCGATAATGAAGTGCAAGAAAAAAAGTTAACAGTATACAATTATAAATTCACACCTGACGATGCTAATCAGGACAGTGATATATTTTTAAAGTTCGGAAAAAAACTTCAAGAAAATGGTTATGAACACATATCCGAAACCGCCGACAGCGATGGATATAAAAATCAGTTTGAATTATACTATGATAAAATACACTTTATGATTTATACAGAAAGCTCACCAGATACAGTTAAACTTTCCATCTTAAATTATAATGATAATAATGAAATATGAAAAAAGCACCTAAAAAGGTGCTTTTTTTTAACTCTAATCCAGCTTAGACAAAATATCCTACCCATGGATGATGAACCAAGCAGGGGGGGGGAAAGTTTACGGTGTCAAACCCCACCCAAAAGATTAGAATTACGCCCAGAGCAATGAATTCGTCAATCATTGCTAATTATTATTATACCATAAAAATAGTAAAAAGTAAAGCAAACTAAAGGTTTCGATACTCAATCTATCATAGCACTTTGAAAAGAATCTTTCCAAAGTAAAAATAGACACTAAAAAAAGACCAAAGCCTGAAAACTTTAGAAAAAAACAAAATAAAAATGAAAAATTAAGCCAAAGGATCAAACCCTAAGCCATTCAACCAATCTAAACTACTCTTGTCAGTCACAAAACTTTGGAGTTTTGCAGTCGGAGAAATGAGGTTAGTGGTTATATTTTGGGATTTTGGAAATAATATATTATTTTTACGACAGTTTTGTCTATAGGGGGGTGTAGAAGAACAACGGATGAGTATGCCGTTGTTAGTTATGCCTGTTTGCTCATATTCGTCAACGATTCGGATTCTGCGTTCGAGAATTTCTTTTTTGTCAGATTTTATAATTTCTATGGTAATATAAAGGAGTTCCCGGAGTTTTCTGAGCCAACGAGTAATGGTACGAGGAGAAACATGGTGGAGCTTTGCCAGGTAGGCGTTTGTAGCATAGCAATAGCCTTTTTTCTTCACCAAATCAATAATGTCAGCGAGAAGCATTCTTTCGTTGTTGGAAAGACGTTCATCAAGACGAACAGCTTCGGAAAACTGTAAAGAATTTTTATAAAAGAGCGGACTTGTAGTCCGACTAGACTGCGAGTGTAAACGAGTAGCATTATCTTTGCAAGTGAAAAGAATGCCACTCTTAGAAAAGTAGCGTTTCATTATGTACCTCCGATTATATTGTGTAATGTTATTTGAGTGTAAGGCGAGTAATTGGATAGATTACTCAGTTTTTTTTACTTGGTAGTGGATAGCTACCGTAAAACCGCAGTGGATAGCTGCGATATTGTCGGCTGTGGATAAGTGCCAACCGGATAATCAAAGAAAAGCAAAAAACACAGCTTTTCTGTGGATATCTTTAGAATAATGGAATTATTGATATTTGTCAATAAAAATTTTTATGGATATATCAATAGAAAAACATATAGAGATAATATTAGAGAAAATAATGTAAAAAAATAAATAAAAAAAGCAACAGAAAAGTTGTTGACATTTCTGTTGAAATATGATTTTCGTTACTGTATAATAAAAGAATCTGATAGTAAGAGAAAGGAGCGATATATAGTGGCTGAAAAAAGCAGTATATTTGAAAAAGTATCGGCAGAAACAGTTTCGTTGTCAATTTCGTTACCGAAAGAGATGAAAGCGACTTTACAGGAAAAAGCCAAGGAAGTTGGCTTATCTTCATCGTACTATTGTCGAAAGATTTTCGATATTTACTTAGAACATGAAGATGAGATCATTGCTCTTGCCGAGGGCAGGGCAAAAGTTGTAATTAAGAATGAAGAATAAAGAAGGAAGTGAGGCAATGAAGGTTATTACGGTATACTCTGCCAAAGGTGGCGTTGGCAAAACAACGACATCCATCAATTTGGCTGCAGCATTGGCCCACAGTGATAAAAAGGTGTTGCTTATTGATGGTGACTGGCAAGGCAATACAACCTTTGGTCTTGGCGTAGACCCAAGGGATGTGAATCGTGTTGCATTAGCCGACCTGCTGGTAGCACAAATAAACAGCCCAGATAAAACAGCTGAGTTAATAGAAAACAATATTATAAGTTTAGAAGATGAAGGTATGGATTTGATACCCACAAATCCTTTAATGAACAATGCAGAGTTCAGAATGCTAATCTCTCATCCGGATAACTGTTATGCAATGTGTGAACTGTTATCCCATGTGGATTACGATTATGTAATCATAGATACGCCCGCAGCACTCGATGGATTTTTAGATTTGGCAATGATGGCTTCGGACAGCGTTATAATTCCAACTGAAATGGAGTTTTTCAGTTATGATGGATTGGAAAATTCGTTTAATATTATCAATGTGAAAAGGGAAAGATTTAACCCTGAATTGAATATCGTAGGAGTGCTTTTAAATAAAACAGGCAGCTCCAATCGTGCAAGGCAGATTAAAGAATTGATCGTAGATTATGCAGAAACATCAGACATTCATGTATTTCAAACAGAAATCCCTCGGAGAGAAGTTATTCATGACTGCTCTGGAGAACAGGTCAGCATTTTTCAGAAAAGAAGCAAAGTAAAGCAGAATTATCTTGATTTGGCAAATGAAATTATTTGTTTATTAGAAGAAAACGGAAAGGAGGAAAATTAAAGATGGCACAAAAAGATTACAGTAAATTCAAAAAATCTATGCCACATAATAATTCGGCTGGCAAAAGCAAGTTGGATGCTTATGATATTAACCTGCCTTTTCGTGGAAATACAGATGGCGTTGAAATAAAAAGTATTGCAACACATTTGCTTGTACCGTTTCAAGGTGAGACACCCTTTGCATCTTATGCCGGAACGGAAAAATTTGAGACATTGGTAAGGGATATAGAGGAGAATGGTATTTTAACACCAATCATCGTAAGAGCTAGGGAAAATGGAACCTATGAAATTCTCGGCGGCGATCATCGTACAAAGGCGGCTAAAAAACTAAATCTGGCCACGGTGCCTGCTGTAGTATATCCAGTTGATACAACGGATAATAAAGCAATGCTAATTCATATAAATACCAATATTCTCAACGGTAGGGATGAACTTTCCTTTCTGGAAAAGGTTCATGCTATGGTTGAGTATGAAGCCTCTTTGGAGAAGCAGCAGGGAGCAAGAACAGATAAAAAGGAAAAGGCTGAAAAATTTGACCGTTATCAGCAGCTAGCAGATGTATTTCATATAGGGAATAAGACTACGGCAATCCAGTATGTAAAAGCCGGTAAGGAAATGCCGGCGGATATTCTTAAAATGATAGATTCTGCAGAAACTACATTCTCTGCGGCTTATAAGATCATGACTCAGCCAGACGAATCTTTCAGAGAGGAACTATATACATATCTCCGAAACGGGAATAAATTGTCAATACGCATGATTGATGATCTGGCAGCAGAATTCCAAGTGAGAACAGAAAAGTCGGAGGAACAACCGGCTCCGGTTGTTACAGAGCCGCCAGAGGAAGAAAGTCCATACAGTGGATTCCAGCCGATTACAGAATTTGATACATCTGTGGTAGCAAAGCATGAGGATGCAGTAGTTGAGAAACAAGTAACAGGTTCTGCGGAAACAAAACCAAAAGAAACAACTTTTAAAGCTGATGAATTTGATAAGGTCATCAGTAAGAGTAAAAAGAAAAAGGTTGTGACATTGAAGGTTGAGAAGGCACTTATTCCTGATCGGTTTTTAAACCTGAATGATGAGGAAAAATCCAACCTCATTATTTCCTTACTTCGCAGCTGGGAAAATGATTATTGGGGGAAATAACTTTGGAAATATAATTTTCAAAGTATATCCATCGAATTATATTGACAGAATAAATATGCTTGAAGTATACTTAGGATGAATTTGTTTTTTTAATAGAGGCAGTCTGTATTTTTTTACAGACTGCCTTTTTTTGTTGTCTGAAAAGCACAAGTAAAAAGGAGAATAAAACCAAAAGGAAAAAATGGGCGTTATGTCCATTTTTTTATTGGAAAGAAAGGAGCGAAGAATAATGAAAAAGCAAGGCTGTTGCATGAAAGGGCAAATTGACTTATTTACTTGGTACGATAGAGAAGAACGTGCTGAGAAAAAGTTATACCGCAAGGTGAGCAAATGGCAGTCAGTTATGCCGTTTCGTCTTTTGGTTTTTCAAAAGGCCTATGTTGCACTGAAGAAAAGTGGAAAGATTGCCGGAACCGATATTCTGGAGTTTCGACAGTTTGCAAGTTTTGAAACTTATGAGAGTTTGTATTTAAATGCACTCCATAAGGTATTCAAATATTGCAGAAAACGTGTGAGAAACCCGGAATTATTAGAAATTCTTACAGATGCTTACGAAGCTGAATACGACTGGATGTGTCAGCGTTTTCAGACATTTAAGGAAGCAGAGTATAAATTTCAGAGGATACTTTGAAAATATTTTTTTCAAAGTGAGGAAAAAACTTTAGAAATATTATTTCCGAAGTTGGGAAAAAAGGAGGAAAAATTTTATGGCAACCAATATCAGAGACGGTTATATGTCTCCTCAAGTATGGGTGGCAAAGCGAGAACAAAAGGTAATTGAGATTTTGGATCGTTTGGTTCCGGCTCGTGTCGAATATGCAGAAAACATATTCGCAGGGGAAAAGTACCTCGAAAATGGAATGGTCAAAAGGGAGTATGCTCTTTTGACTATGGTTATCTGCGAGGGGAAGGGAACTGAACGGAAACAGGTTCGATTTAATTTCAGCCCGGATAATTTCTTTGCGCTTCGCAGAGAGTGTGAGCCGTCGGTCTATGCGGGCCGAAGCTACCGGAAGGCATTTATCAAAAGAAATTGCAACAATGGTGAATTAAAGATTCGTGCTGTCACAATTACTTTTGAACAATACCAGAAGGACAGAGAAGGCAATATAAAGACCAGTAAGGATGGTAAACCTATTGTAGCTGAATACCCTTGGTTCATCGGTATTTCGGAAGAAACTGGTATAGCCGATGAGACAGGAGAAAAATTTGCAGGAAAGAAAACAAAAGTGCAAAGTTTTATTAAGATGAGTTCGGATGAATACCAGAGTATGATTGACAGCACCTGCAGGTATATTGATGTGTTTGCAATGGCGTTTGGTGTACCACTTTTGAGAGAAAAAGCGAAGATAGCACAGAGAAAGAGAGAAGAATATGAGAGAAAAAATCATTGAATGAGGTGAGGAAAATTTGAAAATGGTAGAGTATTTTGGATTTTACCAAAGGACTGTATACAGCAACGGAGAGTATTCTGTTGCTGTTTTTTCTAATGCTGAGACAGGAGAAACATTTAAAGTATGCGGCGAAGGCATTCCGACAGCGAAAAAGATAAAATACCATTTTATCGGTGAGATGCAGACTTATAAGAAAACAGGAGAACAAACCTTGAAAATGTCCGATTATGAAATTGCAGAGTTGGACAATGAAAGTTCTTTTGTAGAGTATCTTGCAATGCCGCCGATACGGTTAGGGCGGCTACAAGGGAAAAAGATATATCGTTTGTATAAGGAGAATGCTATTGCAATGCTTGATACGCAGCCGGAGGCTGTCTATGAGGCTGTATTCAAGCGGTTAAGGAATGGACAAAAACGATTCGATGAATTTATCGAATTATGGCAAAGCCAACGCAGTTTGCTAAAAATTACATCATTTTTAGTTCGATACGGCATCAAACGGCGTGATGTTGTTAAGCTGAATGATGCTATCAGAATGGAGAAATATGACAGTCTTGGAGAAGCAATTCGGTCTAACCCATATTTCCTGATGAATGTGCAGGGTGTCCATGTTGATATTGCTGTATGTGATGAAATTGCGAAAAAGCTGAAATTCCCGCTGAATAGTCCAGAGCGGATTAAAGCTGGCATGAAATATGTCATTCGGCGAGCAATGCTACAGGGTGATATGTTTATGTATTGCTTTGGACAGCGTAGCTTGGTTGAAGAAGTGTCAGTGTTTTTATCTGTAGCTGTAAATGAAGTGGCTGCTGTGCTAAATACCAGACCGGAGGGATTTGTTCTGGAGAAGGATAAGCAGCAGGGCAACTACAGAATTTATCTCGATTATGCGCATGATTGGGAGTCAGGACTGGCGAAAAGTATCTTTCGGATTATAACGAAATCCATTGAACCAATTATGCCTGAAAAGGAGATAAATAAGTTTATCGAGAACTACCAGAAGGAAAAAGGAATTGAGCTTGCAGAAAAACAGAAAGAAGCAATAAGAACGGTATCCAACAGTGTAATCACAATTATCACAGGGGGAGCAGGAACAGGTAAAACAACCAGTTTAAACGCAATTCTTGCTATGCTCCATGCAGTTGGTATGGATAATAACTGTTTATTGGCATCTACAGGGAAAGCAAGCCAGCGAATGTCTGAGGCAACAGGCTATCCTGCTACAACGATACATAGCTGTATTGCCTGCGATGATAATAATGACAATGGATGCAGTTATAGCCATGATATTATCTGTGATGCTCTGGTAGTCGATGAATTTTCAATGACTGATTGCAGAGTAGCCTATTTGCTTTTTTCGGCGATTACGGATTGCGAACGCATTATTATCGTTGGTGATGTAGAGCAGCTGCCTTCCGTAGGTGCAGGTAATGTGCTGCGAGATATGATTAACAGTGGTCGAATCAGTGTGGTGGCTTTGGACGTTATTCAGCGTCAGGCACTGGATAGTCCTATTGTTTGTAACGCACAGAAAATTTTGCGAGGAGAGAGTGATTTGGTTATAAACGAAAAATTTCGCTTTATCCATTTATCTAATCCCGCAGAAGCCGGAAAGTACATCGTCAATCGGTATGTTGAGCTGGTGAAGGAATATGGCTTGAATTATGTGCAGATTTTATCCCCGATGAAAAAAAGGGATGGTGGCACTATAAAGCTGAATGAGGAAATACAGGAGAAATTGCTCCCGACAATTAAAAAAGAGCGATTCCGGCTTGGTGATAAGGTCATGAACACGAAAAATAAGCATGATCTGGATTTGAATAATGGCGATATTGGATATATTACCAAAATTTCAGACGGTGAATATACCATTGAGTTTGATGGAGAACGGACAATCACGTTTTCATCGCATGAAATGGATTCCGTAGTTCTTGCTTATGCTATTACGGTTCATAAAAGCCAAGGTTGTGAGTTTCCTTATGTGATTATGCCGATCCTGGATAATCAAGACATCATGCTGTTCCGTAATTTACTGTATACGGGCGTTACAAGGGCAAAAGTCAATATTGAACTGGTAGGCTCTGAGGAGATGCTAAGGAAGGCAATAGACACTGTAAAAATTGCAGACCGCAAAACAACACTTGCAAAACGTCTGCAGTTTGCCGATGTTTTATGTCGGCCAAAGCAGAGAAAAAAGAGGGTTGAAGAAGAAGGAATCCAGATCGAATTGCCTTTGGGCAATATAAGCTGAGAAAGGATATAATTATGGAAAAAGTGAGTATTCAAAAGTATCTGAGTGAGAAAAAAAGTATTATGAACGGACAAAAATATAAAGAGATCCTTCATCTGCACGAAAATGAGGATTTCACAGAGTATCGAAGGGAGGATAATAAAGCCTCCTTCTTTGAAAAAAGAAGCGAGGGACAAATTGAATTCTGGACTTCAGAAGAAAGTACCAGACGGATTTGTGTTGGTTATGAGAAGCTTAAAGAGATGGAGAAGAAAGAACAGCTGTATAGAAATCGCAAAAGGGTAATCAAAAGAATGTATGGGTTAGTCTATTTCTTTGCGGATTCCATGCTTAATGAGGAAGAAGCAGGTAAAAGCGAAGAAGCTGCTTTTGAGAAAGAAAGCGAAGAAAATCCAGATAAGTTAATTATCCATCTTAGCACACACGAATCGAATGCGAATGTTATGAAACAATGCTTAACAGATTCCAGAGACATTATTAAATTTTTAAGAAATGAAAAAAATGATGTTGAAGAATGGCAATTACAAGGTATCAATGCAATGTTTGATTCGTGTAATGAGGAGAATATTGTTCCGTATGACCTGCCTTGGGCTATCCATGGTGTTTTGTGTATGGATAGTGCAGCTGCAGAATCTTCTGCAGATTCTGTCAGAGAAGGATAAGTGAATATGGAGCATGCTTATCCCAGCAAAATGTAGTGTTGTGGGAAAAAGGTTTTTTTTAGGCGATTGCCGGATAATGAAACTCGTCGGGGAATATCTCCGACGAGTTATTGTTTTATAGTGTTTCAGCCAGAAAACTGATTTTTTTTAAATGCTTGCTGTTTTATGTTGGGTGGTTGCTCTGCTTGTGAGTATTTTCAAATAATGTTATACTATGGCTATAAGGAATAATTAAAATTAGAAAAGTGAAACTTTTAAGTATAGAGGATGTTGATATAAAATGTGTAAAAAAGAAAAATTTATGGAGTTTATATTGGAACGGTTTCAAATAGAGCGTAAAAAGTTCGACCGTTCCGGTGTGTATGCCTACACGCAAAGAATTTTAGCATACAATTCTAACAAGATTGAGGGCAGTACATTAACAGAAGAACAGACGGCTTCTTTATTTGACAGCGGTATTTTGCCAAAGACCGATGATTTTTATCGTGCAAAAGATGTCGAGGAAATGAATGGTCATTTCCTGATGTTCAATAGAATGCTGGATACACTGGAAGAACCCCTGACACAGGAGCTGATTAAAGCGTTCCATTACGAATTAAAATCCGGTGTATTTGAGGATCGTGCAAATGGGTATGCTATTGGTGACTATAAGAAGCGTCCAAACATGATTGGAATGTATACTACCGTTAAACCGGATGCAGTAGCAGATGAAATGGAGAAGCTGCTTGCTTGGTATCATACGCAAAAGGTTGATTTATCTGTGCTTGCAGAATTTCATGGGAGATATGAAAGTATCCACCCGTTCCAAGATGGCAATGGCAGGACAGGAAGGTTGATTTTATTTAGAGAATGTTTAAGAAACGGCATTATTCCGTTTGTAATTGAGGATACCAACCGGCACGAATATGTAGAAGCTCTGAAGGCGTATCGTGAGAACGATTGCGAAAAGTTAGTCGCTCTTTTTCGGAAAGAGCAGGAGTTTTATTGTAATAAGTGCAGTTACTTTTTTGAATAGAGAATGATAGCCTTTTTAGTTGACAAATGTATGAGTATTGATTTATACTAAAAATGAATTTTTTGTTTTTTTAATGGAGGCAGTCTGTATTTTTCACAGACTGCCTTTTTTTGTTGTCTGTAAATAAAAATAAAATGTGAAAAGGAGTGTATGAAAATGGAAGATTTCAACAAAGGTTTACTGTCTGGAAGAATTTCTAAAAAAACAGTAAGAAGGGTGAACAGCAAGAGTGAAAACAATCCGCAATTTGCGATTGCGAACATTAACCTTGCTGTAAACTACTATGATAAGTCGGAAAAAGCTACAAAAGCACTATATTTTCCTATCAAAATCGTAGGGCAGCAGGCTGAGTATATCGAGAAATATCTCGATGTAGGTGACGAGCTGTATGTCACAGGCGAATGGCGGCCCAACGAGTGGACAAGCAAGAATGGTGAAAAGCACAGAGAGATTTATCTTGAAGCCAGAGAAATAAAAGCTGGTCGCAAGAAAAAATCAAGTACAGAAGGCGCTTCTGCGGAACAGAAAGAACAGATTGCTCCAGCAAAGAGCAAGGATAGAAACTATAACGGGTTCCATCCAGATGATGAGCTGGAAGATGATGAACTGCCGTTCTAAATTCTAGCTTGAAAAAAGAAGATAAAAAGATCGAGAAAAAGGGAGAAGAAAAGCTCTCTTTTTTTAATGCAAAAAAGGAGGTATGAAGATGGCTTATATTTTTATCACGGACATTACGAGTATGTCAAAAGAAGTCTGGAGGCAGGAGCGAAAAAAAGGTATCGGTGGCTCTGATGTAGGAGCAATTCTTGGTGTAAACAAGTTTCGTTCTGTATCGGATGTCTATTACGATAAAATCGGGGCAAAGATGATAAGAAAAGAAACAGAGAAATCTAAAATCACTCTGCAGATTGGCAACAGCTTGGAAGAAGTTGTTGCGGAAGCGTTTCAAGACCGCTATCCATCAATCGAGGTACATAGTGATAACGCTATGTACCAGCATGAGAAGTACCCATTTGCATTGGCAAATATCGACCGTAGGCTGATTTTGCCAGATGGAACGAATGCAATTTTAGAGTGTAAAACTCTAAGCAGTGCTGCGGAATGGGAAAGTACAGATTTCTGTAAAGGTATTCAAGGCAAATGCCCTTTATCCTATGAATATCAGGTGCGACACTATATGGCTGTCTTAGATTTGGACTTGGCCATTATAGTGGGATTGGATTTGCTTACAAAAAACCTGTATGTTGTCTACGTTCCAAGGGATACCGAAATTGAAAATAAGATGTTGGCTGCAGAAATGGAGTTTTGGTATTTTGTAGAGAATAAAAAAGCTCCTGCTGTAAACAGTTACTTCAATCGGCTTTGTACAGAGATTAAGGCGGATGCCTTCAAACGATTTTACGGAGCCAATAAGGATGCTGTGTATGAGATTAGATTTGAGGATGAGATTGCGATGTTTAATGCAATAAATGAGCTTAGCATCAAACAGCAGTTTCATGCTGCAGAAGCAGAAAAGGCGAAGGAAGAAAAAGAAGAAATTGCAATGCAGATGTTCCTGCAGTGTGAGAAACGGATGCTTGTAAAGCCGAGTAAGATTGTTTTAAACGGCAGTGCAAACGGAATGGCTGTTTCGCAGTATGTTTCTCTGACGGATGCGGTAGCAGCAACATTTGATGTTCCGCAGTTTGTTGAGAGCTATAACAGTCAAAACGAACAAAAGCTGTCCAAGGATATTGATGAACAGACGGCAATCTTAATTTGCAGTCACTCTATGCCGGATAAGTTGGGACACTATACAACGCTCAGCGAGAAGGGTGGAGCAAGATTTTACTTTGGAAAGAGGAAAATCAAGGCAGAAAAAAGGAGGGCAATAAGTAAAAAGGCATAAAGAATGGACTTTGGAAAAAATATTTTCAAGGTTAGGAGAAATGAATATATGAATACACTATATCTTTTATGCGAGTTAGGCGATGAGCATTATACTGAGCCTGTTTTTACAGTGTTTCAATGCCCAGAAGCAGCATTTGCTGGTGCAATAAAGTCTTGTCTTAATTATGCGAAAGATGAAAATTTCACAATAGAGATTGAAAGTCAGGAACGAGTATCCGTTAAATTTGGTAGCAGTAATTTCTATGTTACCGAAGTTAAGGCGTTCGATTCTACAAAGGGAGATTATATGCTCGTATGGCATCATGCGTATGATGGAGTAGGATTTGATATTGACTATACTGGATCGTATGAAGAATGCAAAAATAAAATGAGAGAACGTGTTAAAGAAACACAGGAACAATTTCAATGTGAATTGGAATGGGAAACTGGTGTTCAGGCGTGTATTGATACAGGCAATGAATGGGAACTTTGGACGATTATAAATAGTGCCAATGGATAACCATCAGGAAAGATTATGAATGAACTGCTCATAAGTGAGCGAAGAATGAAAGGAGATAAGAACAATGGAAGAAAAGATGAAATTAGACCTCAAGCAGTTTGAAAATGTAAACTATTTCAACGGTATTGACAGAGGAAATCTGGTTATTCAGGGGGATATGGATATTTATGTCCCTCATGTAATTCGTCAGCTGTGGTTCCGCAGTACTTATCCGAAAGGACAGATTAAGACTAAGATGCTTAATACAATGGAGGACTTGGCGGTACATAAGTATTGCTTGTTTGCTGCAGAGGTATATGATAACGAGCAAACACTTCTTGCTGTTGGTCATGGTTCTGCAAATGTGGAGGAGGATAGTTTCTTTGAAGCTGCAGAGCGTCGTGCGGTAAGTAAGGCACTTGCTAATGCTGGGTTTACATGGCATAATGGGAATTTTTGCAATGATGATGATATTGCAAAAAATCAAATGAGCATTTACAATAAATACATCACGATGGGTAATTTTGATATTATCGATCAGACGGTTAAAATGCTGTATGATGATGCATTGGTATCTGTTTTGCCGGAAGGTTATGGCATAGCAACCGGAAAGCCGATTGCTGCCATGGATAAACTCCAGTTGGCAAACATTGCACAGAATTACGGCATTATTGCCGAAGGTGATCCATTGGTTAATGCAAAAATCAAATTTGTTTATATGTATCAGTTGATGGAAAATGAAGCAAAAGCACCTGAGAAACCCGCACAGGAACAGACTGAATTGGAGCAGAGTTCCAAAAAAGAAAGAAAAAAAAGACGTAGTAAGAATAACAAACTTGATTCTGCTCAGCCCGAAGAATCCGAAAGGCTGAAGGAAGAAGCGTCCAATCAGTTTCCTAATGTGGAGGTAAAAGATGAAACAGCGGAGAGTGAAGTAGTGCCGGAACAGGATTCTCCGGTAAATGAAGAAAATACACCTGAAGTCCATGAAGATGAGCAGCAGTCTGAAACAGTGGAACAGGCTGAGCCTTCTAATGAGCCGGAACCCAATACAGAATTTCCGAACGGATTCGAGGCGGCGGAAGATGAAGAAATGCCACCTTTTGGTGATGAAGAAGATGAGCAGGAAAATTTTACAGTAGAAGATGAAGTAGACGAACCCTTTTTTGATATGGATATTGAAAAAGAAATTCATAAAGAAAAGGTATTGAAAGAATGGGGGTACTCCAGTGAAGAAGAAATTTGTTCTGACTGGCAGGGACACCTGAAGAACGTTCGTGAGAAGTATAGAGAATTATCTAACAGCACTCCGGAGGAGGTTCAGAGATTTATTGAAAATATCCCTATTTTCGATAATTTCTTGGACATGGATCAGTGTGATAAGGATACAGTAGTCCTTTTGGGCGATTATTTAAATGCACACAAGGATGATGTAATAGCTGCCTTGGATGACGGGAGATTCCCTATTCCAACACTGAGAAAACCGGCTACTTGGTATGCAGATTTTGTGTGGGATAATTTCTAAGGCGTAACAAGGAGGACTTCTGAATGGAATACAGAAGCATTAAAGAATTACTAGACGCTTTTTGTCCTGACATGGATTACCGCCCTGCATCGGGTGGTAATCTTAGGCTTAGCAGATGCCCATTTTGCGGCGGTAAAAAAGCATACATAAATCCGAAGCCATCGGTGAATGGGTTTATTTGCTACAGCGGTAAATGTGGCAAACAGCTTGGATTCATGTCATTATACAAAGAGCTATCCGGACAGAACGATGCTAAATATCCGGATGCAGTGGCTTTTATCGACGGAAACCATTCAGAAGCAAAATCTTATGAGCAGGCATTGCCAGAGGTGCATGAGGAAACTCGTGCATCTCTGGCCCAACGCCATAAGGTATACAGTAAAATGCTGTCACTGCTTACGTTGGATGATGAAGATAAAAGAAGCCTGCTAAAAAGAGGGTTAAAAGAAGAACAAATCACAAAATTGGGGTATAAGAGCTGCCCCACAAAAGAAAAAATTCCGGAAATAGTAAATGCACTGGAACAGGAAGGATTAAACCTTTCCGGTGTTCCGGGATTTTATAAGCGTTATGGGAAAAATACCATGATGCTTGCAAATGGTTTTTTTATCCCATTTCGTAGCTTGAATGGACAGATTCAAGGCCTGCAGATTCGCAGGAACGGTGATGAGAATGTTGAAATCACGCAGGACATTGATTTTAGTGATACAGCGGATTATGTTATTCGTGTTAAGAATAACAATCAATATCCGCTTGTACTGCAGATCATAGATGAAATTCCTTCAGGTGCGGTTGTTGAAAATAAAAAGACAACAGAGGGCTATGAGTTAAAAGAACCTAATATTATCCGATGGGAACATTATTTCCAAGTGGATGAAGAAAAGGTTTTTGCTTATTCCTTGCACACTTCGGTGCTGCTAGAAACAAAACCAAAGGCTATTGTATATCCAAGATACATCTGGTTTACCAGTGGGAATAAAAACGGCGGAACGCCTGCGACAAATTTTGTACACTTTGTAGGTAAACTCAATGAGGTGATGTATCTCACTGAAGGCGGTCTAAAGGCAGATGTTACATACTGTCTGTCTGACCGAAAAAAGAGTTTTATTGCTGTCCCCGGTATATCCAGTATCAAAGATATGCCATCCGTTTTTTCTTATTTTAAGGACAATGGGGTAAAGGAAATTAGCATTGTCTTTGATATGGATCGAATTTATAATGATCGAGTAATGGAGGCAATAGACAAGGTTAAAAATATGGCAGAAGAAGCCGGACTTTCATATTCTGTCCCTGAATGGGATATTGATATGGGAAAAGGCATTGATGACTTCACATTATCGTATTTAAAACAGAAAAAAGGTAAGTAACATTACCAATCTGACTGTATGCAGGATAAACTATTACCCTGCATACAGTCTTTTTTTGTATATAATCGAGTTTTGATATAATTTTCTTGCGTGAACTGACATTTTGTGCTAATATGGCATTGTAAACTAACACAAAGGTATAAATAAATCCCACCCATGGAATGAACCGAATAGCCATCAAAAAGAAAAGAGCCTTTAGTGTTAATGAACTGCAAGTGGCTGAATAACAGCGTATCAGCCAATCTCGGACTCGTCACCCGAGTGCAAAAGTGTGCCAAGACAATAGAATACAAAAGCATTTATAAAAACGCCAAATACGCATAATAGAAAATGCTGGGTGTCTATTTTAGCACGCCATTAACTTAATTGATTCATAGAGTCAGCTTCAAAAAGCAGATCATAGGGGGAGATCCCCATTTGGCGATTCCCTATAGATGTGTGGGCTTTACAGGCACTACGTTTTTATTTGTTTTTGACCTGTTTGTTTTTTATGAAGAAGGAGGAATGCTTTTTATGCTCATGCGAATAAAAGCAGGAGTGAAAATTCCACGGATCAAATAAGGCGTAGTGGATAGTCTGTTGTATTTTCTTGTGATGGAAAATTATTTTTGGCTTTGAAGTGAGGGTAAAACCTGATGTAAAGCCATTGAAAGTTTACGGTATGCAAAAGAGTCGCAGGTTTGGTTTGCAGAGTCAATTTTATCCAAAAAATTTAGAGTTACCGCCCAGTAACAATAAGCTTTGATAAACTGTTTCGTCGCAACGCTATATACACCCAATAACCCAAAAAAGTGTTGCATAAATGTGTGATTTACTGTAGGAGTTGATTTTCTCATACAGTCCCTTCCCGGCACATGAGGGAGTTTGCATCATAGAAAATCCTTAACTGAGAATGAAAAAGCAGTTGGCTATGCTGTGTTTTTTGTTTGTTAAGCTACCTCGCATTCTGAGACTTCAATGGTTTTACATGAGGGTTTACCCCTCCCAGAAAAGCAATCTGAATTTTTAAATTTTCAGATTGCTTTTTTTATTGCAAGAAAGGAATTTAGGGAAGGAGGATGTCATTGTAATCAGATGACAAAAAGGGTATGAAGAAAAATTTAACAAGGGCTATGGTTTTATGTTCTGTTGTCGCAGTCGGAATAACCGCCTGTAACAAAGAAAAGGCACCTACACCGGATGAGTTGAACAGGAATATCACTGCATATACCAATAATCTGGATGAAGATGAGAAAGTTTCTGATTCTGAGGACAATAAAACTGCAGATAAAGAAAATAAAAAGTCAGCTGCAGACAAAGAATTGGATAATTCAGAGGGAAAAGCAAGGAAAAGTACAAAGGTTGAAGGAGCAGCAGGGCGTAGCTCCACAGAAGAAGAAAAGAAAGATACGAAAGAAAGTCAGGGTACAGAAAATTCTTCTTCTGAAGAAAAGGCTAAAAAAGAAATATCTTATGCAATCAGCGAAGAAACAAAAACATATATTGATGACTTCGGGATTCAGACGATTGAAAAGAAATATGTAATCCCCTACGATGCGGATATTAGGGATATTGCCCCTGCACTTATTACTACCAATGCTGTGCAATATGGGATCGACAGTATTGTTCGCCCACAGAGTTATGAAGAAAAGAAAATTTCTAAGGAAATCATTGCAGACACAGAAGAAGCTGCAAAGAAATTTGATGAAGAGCTTGAATACAACGAAGCAGATGGGAAGGGTATACTGAAACTCGATAAGGATTCGGTTAAGGTAGAGTTGAACAAGAATGACAGAATCCCTTCCGGCGTGTCGATTGTAAAAAGCTATACAATGTCGGTAAAGGATCAGGACAAGGTGCCACAGACCGTTAAGCAGAATGGCATTACCTATTATCAGTCAAGTGTTTCCTGGGCAGACATGGGTGATCCCGGCACAGGCATCAATGGCACAGAAGGGGATAGCGGCTACGGTACTTATAACACAGTTGCATCCTCGTGGAAAGCCACTGTAACCTATTCCGGCACGAAATACACAGAGGATAAGGACTACAAAGGCACAGCTACATACATCGGTAAAATCCTCATGAATAATTCTCCGACAAGGAATTATACAGTCACCTATAAACCGAACACAATGGTTTCTAATGCGAGTGGCATTTACTACAGCAATTACATGAACAATATGTACAGTCAGGAAAATGCTAAGTTGGTAGAAACAGGTGCTTCGGATTTCATGGGGATGTATACAACAGAGAGTGCTGTTAAGATTCCTATGATTTTCACCCTGTTACCTTGGGCATTGCTTTATCTTATCACAATGGCTGTTGCTTATGTGGCTTTCCGAGTTTGGAAAAAATCAAATGAATCGCCGGAAGAACTGGTCGGAACAGCGGTATCTGAGGAAGATATTCCTGTGGAAGATAATAGTGACGATAATGAATAAGGAGGGGATATGATGAACATATATTTGTTGTTCATACTGGGATTGATAATACCGCTTGTTATCCTGTTTGTATTTTCTATTTACATTATCATTTCAGTGTTGAATAGAAAAAATATTAAATTAGACCTGTTTGCATTTAATTTCCGTTTCAAAAAAAGGCGAAATATCGAAAATGTCGAACAGGTGGTAAACACTTTGAACCAGCAACAGGCGGTGCCGCAGGCTCAGACAGAACCAATTATACCAGCATCGCCGGTATCGGTTGTTACGCAGCCAGAGCCTGTGACTGCAAAAAGTCCTATGCAGAATTTCCAGGAAGATACGGATTTTCAAGATAATATGGATACATTAGGCGGCTTGGATGCTCTGGAGGATTTTTCTGATTTTGATGATTTTGAACCGGAAGATGAGCAGGAAGACTCTTTTTTTGGTCGTATGAAAAATAAATTTTTTGGCATCCGACAAGATGCAAAGGCACGAGCAATCGAGCGAGAGGAAATGCGGATGCAGGATAATCTTGAAATCTATGATCCGGATGAAATTCCGGAAGATATGCCAGAGGATTTTGGCAGTAAGCTGAAATACTGGTGGCATAATCACATCGGTTTTCGTATTGGAATCTGTTCGCTGGCGGCGTTTTTGATGTGCGTAATGGTTTTTTATGGTTTTCAGGCGAGAAATCGTGGCAATGAAAAGCCGGATACCGAAATAGCTGAGAATGCAGACCGGAATAAGGACAAGAATAAAGATACCAAGAAAAACACAACCGATGCTGAGTTGGATGAGTTCCGACAAGGATTGGATGATGAGCTGCTGCCCGTTGATGTTGCTTCAACCGCAGCTGATCCAGACCTTGCGGAGATTGTAGCAACAGCTCAGAGTAATGTAGGTGCAACGCCTGCAAGCTATTCCGGTTCCAGTACCAAGACGCAGCCTTCTGGTTCGATTGGTACAATTAGTATTCCATCTATTAACTTAAGTAATGCTCCGGTTATGGGGAGTGTAGCATTGAGCGACTTATCAAAAGGGACAGGTCATTTTGAAAACACCCCTGTATTTGACGGGAATGTCGGTATTGCAGGGCATAATAACACTCATTTTAAGTATCTTGTGAATGTAGACATTGGCGATCAGATTAAATATACCGTTAATGGGGTAACTCGTACATATCAGGTTACAGATATGCGTGCAATTTCCGATACGGACTGGGGTGTTTTCAACGATCAGGGTGATAATCGTTTAACTCTGGTTACTTGCGAGCATCTTGTTCCAAACAGCCGAATTGCTGTTACTGCGGTACAGGTTGGGGCAGACAACGGAACATCTAAAAAGGCATCTGCCAATACGGTACGAACTGCTTCAGCCGGGAAAAGCAACTCAAGTAACTGGCAGGACAGCGGTGAATATCATGATTCAGGCTCCGGATATACAGATTATGTCGGTGTGTTTACTGGCAATAATTAAAACTTTGGAAATAATATTTCCAGAGTTTCTTTTTTTAGAAAATTTTTAAAATTCGAGGGGAGGAGAATGTATAAGAGATTTTTGGAATAAATGGAAAAGACAGATTTTGTTTTTTCTCATGTTGATTTTTGTCGGCAATATGTTTCTGTGTGATACAGAGATTGGACATAAATTCCCTGCAATCTACAGGAATTTATCCGTATTGCCGGCAGCGATAGTTACCTTTTCATATTTCATTCTCTGGCTCAAACAGATTGCCAAGGACTTTACTCTTTGGTCGCATGATATGAAAGGGTACTTTTCTATTTTTGGCAAGTATGCCGATAAATTTATAGAAATTTTTACAAAGGGTAAAGGGGGGAGAAATAAAAAACAATGAAGAAGAATTTAGTAGGCTTGATGATTGGCTTAATGGTTCTTTCTCCTGTGAGTGCATTTGCTGCAGATGATTACACGATTTCTTATTTTGATGATATCAATGATTATTATGCTGGCAAAAACGGCGGGAGTTACAGTACAGGCACATCAAATAGCTACTCTGGTTCTATTACGTCGGGTGGATCGTATTCCGGCGGTTTAACAAGTGACTACACAGACTATTCCGGCGGAGCGATTTCAGACGGCTTTTATGGTGGAGATGTGATAGATAATTCCGGTTTGGGTTCTGATGTGATTTATGACAACACCGGTACACCGACAACAAGACTTTGGTCGGAGGAGCCGTTATCTTCTATGGTGACAGCCAACCAGTATCGGAACAAAAAGAATGTGAAACCAATCAGTATCAAAATTAACGGTACAAAATATACCCCTCGTGATAAGCAGCCACTGCTGATTGAAGGCAGGGTTTTTGTGCCGTTAAGGTTTGTTGCGGAGCAGCTTGGCTATACAGTCAGTTGGGATGCAGAGAATCTGGTAGCTGAGGTAAATGACGGTGCGATTGTGATTGAGGTAGGCTCATACACGATGTACAAGTATGATAACCTAACTATCCCCACAGATACACCGCCATTTTTATATCAAGGGACTTTAATGGTGGGTTTGCGGCAGATTGGCTCTGCCTTAAACTATAAGGTCAGCTGGGATGCAAAGGAGCGTCTGGTTACACTGGAAAGGGCAACACCAAATGTATCTCTGAATGAGCATAATGTGTTCGACAGGTCTAAGAATTAAAATTTGCGAGGAGTAAGACGGGTATTTTTTTGCACGTCTTTTTTTATTTTCAAAGGAGGGGATCGAAAAAAGGAAAAATGATTGTTAATGCCAGAAAAAATAGAGAAAAAGGGGAAATAGCAGCATGAAGAAAAAAATTAGTACAATGGCTTTAGTTGCTGTCCTTGCAACGGCTGCAGCTACAACACCTGTCTATGCATCGATTCAATATCCGGATATAAACGGACATTGGTCTAAGAATATCGTTGAAAAATGGGCGGAAGCAAATGTAGTGAGCGGTTATCCCGACGGAACATTTAAGCCAAATGATAACATTACACGAGCAGAGTTTGGTGTCTGGGTATATAAACTTTTTGGCTATCAGCCCAGCAGCAAGGACTCAAAATTTGCCGATGTCAACGGACATTGGGCAGAGAGTATTATTGATTCATTGGTAGAGCATGGCGTTATTGTAAATTCTGAATACGGAAATAACTATGGGCCGGATACAAAAATCACCCGTATGGAAATGATCCGTATGATGGTTCGTGCTATTGAAAAGCAGGGCGAAACAAGCGGTGCGGTCGGTGCAACAAAATTCGTTGACAATGCAAGCATTGCGCAGAAGGACACAGGGTTTATCAATGTGGCAGCAAAATATGATATTATCACAGGCTATCCTGATGGCACATTAAAGCCTTATGCAAAATCCACCAGAGCCGAAGGTGCTGCAATGCTTGTAAAATTGCAGAAAATCTCGGAAGAATTACCTGTTGAAGAACCGAAACCGGAAGAAGTTAAAGAACCGTCCTCCGGTGGTGGTGGCGGCGGTGGCAGTTCTAAGGTACACCCTGCAACGATTGATTTTACTTTGGCGGCTTCGACCTATGTGACTGATAAAGAACCTGTTGTAGCAACAGTTGGTGGAGCAACCGAAGTAGAATGGAAGTTATTGAAAGACGGCGTGCAGGTGGATATGGATACCTATGCGACAGCTTCTTTAACACAAAACGGCGGTGAAATTACATTCAAAGAGCCGGGGGACTATGAGCTGGTCGGCGTTGCCAAGAATCGGCGTGGTGTAGAGACTACCGTAAGCAAGAAAATCAGCGTATACCCTAACGCAGAAATGCGTTTGAGCCTGCCGGATACAACTCATACCGATAGAACGGCTCCGTTTGAACTGACAGTCGATAAAATCGGTAAGCCCGATATTGAATGGACGATTACAGACAGTGATGGTAAAGAAATTGCCCTTACAGATGTGATTGTAGGTGAGCTGAATGGCAATACAGGACTTCTGCAGTTTAAAGAAGCAGGGGAGTATACCATTACTGCGAAAACAAAGGATTCTTATGGCAAGGAGTTTGAAACAGCCCAGACCATTAAGGTTTATCCTGTTGTCTATCTTGATATAGACGGTCAGGCAATTCGACATACGGATGAAACAGAAAATATCACACTGAAAACTAAGAACCTCGGTGATCTGGATGTGATATGGACGGTTACATCCAACGGTGCTGCGGTTGATTTGGCTGATATTGGAATAGGTACACTGAATAATACAGGCGGTGAGCTGCAAATTACCACTCCCGGCAATTATGTATTTACTGCAACCGTAACAGATGAAACAGGCAGAGAGTACACAGAAACCTATTCTGTAACGGTTTATCCTGTCGGGGATGTAATGTTTACGATTCCTGCAGTATTCCATACCGATACTGAGGTTACGGTAGATGCAGAATTTAAGGAACTGGCAGATAACAATATTACATGGACACTGCTGAAAGATGGTCAGGCAGTCAATATTGCAGACTATATCAGAGGTGATTTAACAAAAACAGGCGGTAAAATCTATGTAACGCAGAAAGGCGATTATATGCTGAAAGCCTCCTTCACAGATGGCGGCGGCAGAAAATATGAGCATGAACAGGATTTTAAGGTGTATGGTATTCCTGAAATTACAATGGAAATGCCAAAAACGGCACATACTGATACTGTTCTTGATCTTAATGCAGTATTAACCAACACAGAAAATTGTAAGATACGCTGGATGGTTGATAATACCTACGGTTTCCAAGATTGGACAACCTTCATTGGCGGTACATTTGCGGATAATGGCGGAAATATCCGTTTCAAACACGCAGGAGTGTATCAGTTGGTGGCACAGGTGACAGATCCAACAGGTCGAGTATTCGTATTCGATCAGCTTGGGAGATGCGAGGTATATCCCAAGCTTGATTTGAAGTTTACTCTGCCGTCTATGATGTACACCGATACAACAGCAGATATTAAAACAACAGGGAATATCTTCAATCAGCCGATTGATTGGACAGTTACAAAAGATGGAATAGAAGTTCCCCTGCAGGATGCCGTTATTGGCAATCTGAATGAGCTTGGCGGTCGTATCCAGTTCAAAGAAACAGGTGAATACACCTTAAAGGCATCCATCACAGATGCAACAGGACGTACATTCTCTTATGAGCAGAATACAAAGGTGCTGCCGTTGATTACCTTCGATACAACTGTTGGGCCGGATATCAAGAAAAACGTACCGACTAATATCGTTTCCAATGTAAAGAACATCGGGGATAAGACAGTAGGTTGGACTTTGAAAAAAGACGGCACAGTGGTCGATATGGATGATTATATCGAAGGCACACTGGATAATAACGGTGGCAGTGATATTATCTTCAAGGAAAAAGGAAATTACACACTGGTTGCTACAGTAACAGATGAAATGGGCAGAATTTTCACAGATTCTACGGATTTCACTGTAACATTGATGGCTCCAAATGCACCGGAAGGGATTGCATATCCTACCAGAAAAATCAAAGATCAGAAACTATTCGTTGATTTCGATGTAAGTATTGAGAATCCTTATCAGCTGGATATTCATTACGAATGGAAGGATATGCCGGAGGATAAGTATTTTGCACTTGGTACACATACAGTGCAAGTGCGGGCAGTCAATGAGGACGGAGCAGCTTCTGAGTGGGTTCCTGTTACCTTCACACTGACTAACAGACCACCTTCTCGCCCGAAGATTGAGGGTAAGCCTACAGGCGGTGCTAACAACTATATTTCTCCTTCGCAGATGGTGAATTTAACCGCAACAGGCAGTAAAGATCCCGATGGTGATACCATTCATTACGTTTGGGAGAATTACAATGGCACTGGACAGACCTACAGTAATGGGAAACAGCTGGTTAAAGTAAAAGCGGTTGATGCTTTCGGTGCAGAATCCTCACAGGCAGCTATTTTGTTCTTCGTAGCCGATGAAACAGGTGGTGGTATGATGCTGAATGACTCTACATCGTTTATCCATGAACCGGGTGTAGAAGGTGCGACCATTACAAAATGGACTTATAATGTTCCGGAAGTTTCCGGACATAGCGGCAATGACTATGGCTTGGTTGAAGGCTATAATCAGAATACGAAGGAGTGGGAACAGCTTGATAAGGTAACGACAAGCAATGGCGTTACAATGAGTGGTAATTTAACACCGGGGATTTATTCCGAAATGCGTTTTACATACTATACGAACCATGATTGTATGTATAACAAGAGCAATATCACATATACGGTTGAATTTTATTTCCCCGATGATGAGTACAGCAATATCACACTTACTATGCCAGACAAAGCCTATGTTGGTGAAACGGTAAAAGCACAGGCTACAGCAGAGAATATGACCGATAAAAACCTTACTTGGACAGTAGAAAAAGGCGGACAGAATATTCCATTGAGCGATATTGCTGTTGGGATTCCAGACAGCTCTGGCGGCGAATTTAGATTTACACAGGCTGGGGCATACACTGTAACCATAACAGGAAAGGATAATTCCGGTAATACCATTACTGATTCTCAGATGGTTCATGTATATGATAAAACAAATCTTGCTTTAACACTGCCGGAAAAGGCGGCATCTGGCGAGAAAGTACAGGCAAGCCTGAAAGCTGAAAACCTTGGAATGAACAGTGTGACTTGGACGGTTGAAAAGGATAATCAGGATATTCCTTTGGACAGTGTAGCCGTAGGCACACCCAATAATGTCGGCGGTACATTCCGATTCACTGAACCCGGTACATATACCATTAAAACGGTTGTAACTGATAAAGGCGGCGGCGTGACGATTGAGTATAAGCAAATCACAATCTATCCTGCGGCTAAGCTGGAGATTGCTATGAAGGATACGGCGAATACCTTGGATAAGGTATCTGCAACGCTTACAGCCGAAAATCTCAGTGATATTAACTGGGCAGTGAAAAAGGATGGCACAACCGTTGTGTTGAGCGAAGTAACACAGGAAACACCCACTCATGCAGGCGGTACTTTTATTTTTAAGGATGCAGGTGAATACACCATTACCGTAACTGGTAATGATGAGGGTGGCAAAGAAGTAACAAAATCCCATACCATTACAGTTCTTGCAAGAACTACGGTTGATATTGATATGCCGGATGCCGTTAAAAAAGGCACAGATGTTACCGCAAGCATTATTGCAGATAATCTCGGTGATAAAGATGTCGAATGGACAGTAGAAAAAGACGGTGAACCGATTGATATTGCTGATGTAACAACAGAAACACCTGATAAAACAGGAGGTAAGTTCAATTTCACGCTCCCCGGCGAGTATGTAATTAAGGCATTGGTAACAGATGGCGATGGCACTACTACTTCCACGTCGCATACAATTACGGTATTTGAGCCTGCAAAGCTGCAGTTGGGTATGCCGAATAATGGCAAGACAGGAGAAGATATTACAGCCACTCTGACAACAGAGAATATCGGTTCTTCCAAAGTGGAATGGTCGATTACCAAAGACGGTCAGGCAATGAATATTGCTGATGTAACGACAGGCACACCTGATAATGCAGGTGCTAAGTTCAATTTCACAGATCCCGCCAAATATGAGATTACAGTGAAAACAACAGATCCCGCAGGGGATGAAGTGAAAGAAACGCACACCATTGCCGTTAAGGACAGCTCTGCTATATCTTCTGATCTGGTAATGACATTGCCTGAAAAAGGAAAAGTTGGGGAAATCATTCCGGTAACTATTTCTCTGAAAAATGGCACACTTGGAACAGTAAATTTCGATACCACAACCGATATCGGTGAAGACTACACAATCAGTAATAAAGGAAACGGCAGCTATGAATTGAAATTTACAAGCCCCGGCACATACAACATTACTGCAAGCACAGCAGGTGCAGACGGTAATACGGTTTCAACAACAGAAACAATTAAGGTTTATGCTGCAGTCGCACCGAAGGTTATTTTGAGTATGCCCGAATATACACACACTGACAAAATCCTAAGCTACACCAATACTGATAAGAATTTCTACGGGTACACAGTTGAATGGACAGTACACGATGAGAATAATGAGGTATTGGATTGGGACACCTATATTGATGGGCAGTTTGATGGTGCAAGCGGACAATGCCGATTCAAGAAACCCGGTGTTTATACACTCCATGCCAAGGTTACAGGCCCGGATGGCGATGTGTGGACATACGATGATTTTGATTCCTGTACAGTATATAAGGCATACTATTTTGATGTGGTGCTGTTGCCGGAAGAAATTTGGACAGAAAATTATTCTTTCACTTTCGGCACAAAGGGCAATGCCAGTGCAGTAAGCGACCAGATGAAATGGACAATCGGCATTGATGGAGACACGATCGAGCTTGGCAATCAGGATGAGTTTAACGAACTGCTTAAAAAGCATGGCTCCGGCGAGTATACCGTCACTTGCTCCTACACAGATGCATCTGGCAGAGAGTTTAGCAACAGTGCAAAGCTGAAGGTAAATGCAGGTTCTCCTAATTCCTATCTGGATATTGCAGTAAGTAAAAAATCTGTATCGGTTAATGAGGATATTGTTGTAACAACGGAGCTGCATAATGCGGATGGATTTGATGTGGAATGGAATGTAATTAAAGATGGCGCACCTGTTGGATACGATGGATTTATGAAAGGCAAGCTGGAGAACAACGGCGGCACGATTCAGTTCACAGAAGCAGGGCAGTATACGATTTGTGCGTCAATTACTGACAGTAATGGTGATTCTTATATGACTTATAAATCCGTCACTGTAACGGGCATTGCTACACTTTCCTTATTAGAGACTGACGAAACGGATGAAGCTACAGTTTCTATCGGTGGCTCGATGAAAGGCAAAGTATTTATCCAGAATGAAAAAGCTGAGGTTGAAGAAGTACCTAAAGCGGATACACAGCCTACAAAGGAAGAACAGATTATCACTGAGCCGGATATTGTAGAAACTCCTGCAGAAGAAAAACCGGGAGAATCCATTGAGGAACCCGTAAAGGAAGATAAAACAGATACTACAGAAAACACCGAAAAGGCTGACGAAGGAACAGATGGAGAGAGTAATCTGACATCTGGGCCTGCGGCCGAAGCTGAACAGCCTGCAGTTGAAGAAACTTCTACAAATAACAACGGAGCATCTTCTATATCTGATTATTCCGAATGATAAAATCTGTATTACTCAGCGAAAGTGGTGATATTGAGCAGTCAAAAACTGTAAAAAGCTGTAAAAAGCAGAAACGGGCGGTTAATAATCCGCCTGTTTTTGCTATCTATCACTACTTATTTCTAATGGGAAATAGGAAAAATGAAATAAATTTTCCGATTTTTGCAAATTGGGGTGTTCGATTTGATGAAATCGTATTTCCGCTATGGTAAAATACGGATAATTCAATCAACCATTTATCTGAGATAAAAATCAAGGAGGAGATACTATGAAGAAGAAAAGAATGGTAACTGCACTGCTGACAACGGCAATGGTATTCGGTGCTGCTCCGACAGCTTTTGCAGCTGATAACATCACTGTAACGGTAGATGGCCAAAAAGTAAGTTTTGGTGACCAGCAGCCTGTGAATATCAATGGGCGTGTTATGGTTCCAGTAAGAGCAGTGGTAGAAAAAATGGGCTGGAATGTTGAATGGTTTACTTATTACGGTAATACAGTAGTAGATGGACAGTTTCAGCAGGAACATGATATTGTCTTAAAAAATATCGTTAAAAAATCTGATACTTATTGGGCAGGCTATCAGGCTAATATCAATATTGAGCATCAAACCAGAAGCAGCCGGATTGATGGAAAAACTCCCTATCAAACCAAAGAAGCTCCTGTGACAGTTCCGATTGCTACAATTAACGGCAGAACCTTACTTGGTATCAGAGATATTGCTGAATGCACTTATTCTGATATTAAATGGGATAGTGCATCGCAAACTGTTCAAATCACAACAAAACCTGTAGAACAGTTCCCGAAATACAGTGATGTGCTGGAATATGCTAATATCCGAGAAGGTGATACAAAAAGATTGCAAACTGAATCGGAAGAAGTAAATTTGAAAGATAAAGAAAAACAACAAGAAACCACTCAGATGGATGAAAGCAACTATGCCGACGAAGTAATTCGTTTGGTTAACGAGGAGCGTGAAAAAGTTAGTGTTTCTTCTCTTGCATTAGATTCTACATTAGCAAAGGCAGCACAAATTAGAGCAAAAGAAATTACACAAGCATGGGGACATACAAGACCGAACGGAAAAGATTTTAGAACAGTCGTATATGAAGTAGATAATTCTTATGAAACAAAGTCAATTTCTGAAAATATTAGTAGTTGGTATAGTCCAGAAACAGCAGTTAATGGATGGATGAATTCGACTAAAGGGCATAAGGAAAATATGTTAAATACAAAATGGAAATATGCAGGCGTAGGCCATGAAGGTTCTCATTGGGTTATTATGTTTTCCGACTAAGTTATTTTAAAACTGAATTTAATAGCTAAAAGAAAGAGATACGAAAAATCGTATCTCTTTTCTATTTGCAAAAAAAGAAAGGGTGAAGAAGTATGCAAAAAAAGAAAAGATTTCTTGCACTTTTGCTTGCTCTGGTAGTTGCACTGCCTTTTATTCAGTCACCACTTACTGCACAAGCAGCAGGCGAAGGTAGTGTAACGAGAAAAATCACAGTAGTAAAGGGAAAAGACATCAACGATATCCAGTATGATGGGAAGAATGTTCTTCATTCGTCTGCATGGTGGTATGACGAGGATGGGACAAAACATCCGGCATTTTGTGTTGATCCAAAGCTTGCCGGCCCCGGAGAGATTGCTGCAGGAAAGTATGACGTTAATGTAACAGGTGCAGAAACAAATGAAAAAATTGCAGCAATCCTTAATAACTCAATCCCTTATAAAACATATCAGGAGTTGGGTGTTGCTAATGAGGAAGAAGCATACGCAGCCACAAAAGCTGCCATTTGGTGCGTCATTGGTGTTTCTAAGTACACTGATCAGTCTCATTGGAAATCTGCTGGCAATCCAAAAGTTCAAGATTTATTTAACAAATTAGTAAATTTGGCACTGAACAATCCAGAGCCTGTAAAACAAGCTGTTTATGGTTCAGCTCGAGTAGATAAGGAACCTGTGAAAGATGGAGATTGGTGGTATCAGAGATATAAGGTTGTTGAAACAAGTAATAGCGGAAAAGAGATCCGTAAATATCGGGTGAAATTAACAACCGCACCAAGTGGGACGAAGATCACTGATGAGAGCGGTACTGAAAAATCTGTTTTTAACGGTGATGAATTTTTTAAGGTATGGATACCAACATCCGCTATTCCTGAAGGTGGTAGTGCAGAAGCAAAGTTTGAAATAACAGCAGATATGTTTTCAAACGTAATCTTAATTGGCAAGCCAACAAGTGGTTTAGATGGGAAAGTGCAGGATATGGAAATTGCAATGCCAATTCAGAAAGTAAAGATTGAAAATAATATGGTTGTAGGTGACGAAGAAGTTCCTCCTGATCCATCCGGTTCTGGAAAATTAACAGTTATTAAACTTGACGCAAGGGACAACGCAACACCACTGGCCGGAGTAACCTTTGATTGCTATAACTCCAATGGTCAGCTGGTTGATACAGGTACAACAGATAAGAGTGGTAAATGGATTCCTAAAATCTCCAAAGCAGGAACATATACCGTAATTGAGCGTTCCACCAACAATAAATATCAGTTGACTGAGCCTACAACGCTGGTTATTACAGTGCCTACGGATAATGATGTGACTGCAACATTCAGAGATTATCCGTCTCAGACTGTCACTATGGAGAAGGAGGATGCAGTAACAGGTAAGCCCGTCCCCGGTTGTGAATATGAAATCATCCAGATTGATGGTAAGGGCGTATTGAGAGCAACAGGTAAAACAGATGCCAGCGGTAAAATTTCTTGGAATGATGTGCCTGACGGTACATATCTGGTAAGAGAAGTTTCTACAACCGACGGTTATATCCTCGACCAAACACCGCAGTATGTAACAGTACGAAATGGGCAGGCTCCCAGCTTGAAGTTCTTGGATAGCAAATATCCCGGCTTAACCATTACAAAGGTTGATAAGCAGACAGGTGAAATCATTAAGAGTGCTGCAACCTTCCGTATTGAGCAGATAGACGGTAGCTACTCTACAGATGTAACAACTACAAACGGCGTGGCAACAATTAAAAATATCTCCGTCGGTTCTTATAAAATCACAGAAAAATCCGCACCCGAAGGCTATGTAGTGGCAAATTGCCCCGATAGCGTATACATCGGCAAGGATGAGAGCAAGCAGATTATTGTATACAATGCAAAGAAACCTGTATTGACGATTGAGAAAATCGACGGGGCAACAGGAAATGCTATCCCCGGTACAAAATTTGAAATCAAGAAATCCGACGGTACAAAAATCGGTACTGTGGAAACAGGTAAGGACGGTAAAGTAACAGTAGGTATGAAGGGCGGCGAGCTTGGATACCTTGAACCCGGTACTTATACCGTAACAGAAGTATTTGTCCCTGCACCTTATGTTCTGTCTAATGAGCATCAAGACATCAAACTGGAGGCAGGCGATACAAAAACACTTTTGTTCGCTAACTTGGAAAAACCGAAAATCACTGTAGAAAAGTATGATGAAAAAACAGGCGAAAAATTAGCAGGCGCACAATTTGCCATCTATGAGCAGTCCGACCTTTCCCGCCCTGTGGCTGAAGGTATGACTGATGCAAACGGTAAGTTCAGCTCCGGCTATATTGCTCCCGGCACATACGTTGTATCTGAGCTGAATCCGCCGAGTGGATATATGTTCTCCGATAAAACAAAGCCTGAACGGACAATCGTTGCAAAAGCAGGGGACGGCGAGATCATTGTGAAGGTAGACAATATTAAGCTGCCTCAGCTGACCATTAAAAAAGTTGACAGCGTTACAAAAGCACCAATCGCAAATGTAACGTATGAGGTAAAGATTGTTGATGATACCAGTGTGTTGCCTGCAACCGCAACAACAGATAAAAATGGTGTGATTACCATTCCGGGATTGAAGGAAGGCACATACGAAATCAAAGAAATTTCTACGCCGAAGCCGTATATCCTGAACAGCACTCCTCAGAGAGTCAAGCTGGTGGGCGGAGACGATAAAACATTGTTGTTTGAAAATACCAAGTACCCTACGCTGATTATCCAGAAAACCGATGGAACAACGAATAAGGGTATTCCAAACACCACATATCTGATCGAGCATGAAAAAGCGGACGGCAGCACTGAAATTGTGGGCACATATAAAACGGATGCAAAAGGACGGATTAAGCTGCCATATGTAGAAACAGGTTGGTATGTGATTACAGAAACAAAGCCTGCACAGGGCTATCAAAAGCCTACAAACCCTGTAACAAGAATTTATCTGAAGGCGGGAGATAATTCTTATACCGCAACAGAAAATGTAGCAAATAGTAATTCCAATAAAAATAATAATCCGACCACAACAGGAACCATTGTGGTTACAAGTGGTGCTGATTATGAAAAGGTTGGAGATATTGTCAATTATCCGCTGAATAGCCTTGTAATCAAAAAATCCGATGCCAATACAGGTAAGATGTTGGAAGGTGCGATTTTTGAAGTAATTAAGACAACAGGCGAAACAAGTGGGCAGAATGGAAAAATCATCTGCACAGTAACCACAGACCATTCCGGTGTAGTGGTTATCACAGGCTTGGAAGCAGGTGCGTATGCAGTAAGAGAAATCAAAGCACCTACAAACTATATCATTGATGAAACCGACCTGCAGACAGTAAATCTGAAAGCGGATGGCACAAGCGTAGTTGAAGTGGTTTTCCGTAACTATCCTTACGGCGCAATCTCCATTAACAAAACAGATGGAGATACAAAGCAGCCATTGGAAGGTGCAGAATTTACCGTTAAGACATCCAGCGGTGCAGCTGTTGGCGATGGCAGATTTACTACCGATGCAAACGGTAATATCCTGATCCCCGACCTTGCTCCCGGTTCTTATGTAATCACTGAGGTAAAAGCTCCTGACAATTATGTCCTGACTACTACTCCTCAGACGATTCAGATTGGAACAACCGGAGAAACAAAAACGGTAAACTTCACCAACTACAAAAAAGGCGGTCTTATTATCCGTAAATTCGATGCGGACAATAAAGAATTGCTCGCAGGAGCAACCTTCAAAGTGGAGCGTTCCGACGGAACAGTGGTAGGCACATCCAACGGTCTGTTTACTACAGATGAGAGTGGCGTGATTAAACTGCCTACTCTGGAAAAAGGGACGTATGTAATTACCGAAACAAAAGCACCTGACGGATATGCTTTAAGCGATAATCCTTCGCAGACGATTAAGATTGATAATACCAAGACTTATACGGTTGATTTCTATAACCATAAGCAGCTTGGGGTTCAGATTATCAAAATCGACAGCGATACAAAACAGCCGCTGAAAGGGGCAGAGTTCCAAATTTGGAACACAGGTGCATCCGGTAGCACATCTGTATCCGGCGGCACACCTGCAGGTACACTGGTAGGCACATATACCACAGATAATAACGGTGTTATCAATGTAGTCCTGCCTGCAGGTACTTATGAAGTCTTGGAAACGAAAGCTCCGGAAGGCTATCAGATTGATAGACATAAACAGGATATTGTTGTAAAGGACGGCAAACAGACTTCTGTTACATTCACCAATACAAAAATTCTTGGTCTGGAAATCATCAAACAGGATGCCAATACAAAGAAACCGTTACAGGGTGCAACTTTTGAAATTACAAAGGTAAACGGCGAAAAGGTCGGCACATATCAAACAGATTCCAACGGTCATATTATGGTATCCGATCTTAAGAGCGATACCTATGTGATTACAGAAAAAAATGCACCTGCGGGGTATGTATTGGATTCCACTCCACAGACAGTAACTGTAAAAGCAGGTAAGGTAACAACCGTAACATTTACAAACCGCAAAAAAGGCGGCGTAGTAATTCAGAAACTTGACAGTGCAACGGAAAAACCGATTGAAGGCTGTAAATTCCTGATTACTACATTCGATGGCGATACGGTTGGTACATTTGAAACCGACAGATCCGGCCAGATTCATCTGCCTAACTTAGCAGATGGTACTTACATCGCAAAAGAAATTAAAGCTCCTTCCGGTTATAACCTTGCACAGCCTAAAACATTCAAGGTTTCTTCCGGTCAAAATTCCTATCTGGAAGGTGCAAGCAATCAGAAAACCATTACTATTTACAATGATCCTTTAGGTGTCAGCCAGATTATTAAAACAGACTCCGTAACAGGTAAACCGGTTGCAGGTGCAACGTATGTTATTGCAGCATTGAATAATGGTACAGGCAGATTCAGCCAGACTGTTATTGCTGCAGGGCCAAATGCACCTAATACAATGGTAAACGGGTTGACTACAATTATCGGCAGATTCAAAACATCTGAAAACGGTATTATCAACATCAGCAATCTGCCGGAAGGTTGGTATACACTGCAGGAGGAATCCGCACCAGAAGGCTATGAACGTGATACAACGATTTATAACTTCCAGATTACAGGTAATGGCAAGCCCACCATCATTCAGCTTACCAATAAGCCGATTATGGGACGTATTGCACTGACAAAATTGTCTGCAAACTATAACAATAATACAGGTTGGGACAGCGGTACGCCGTTGGCAGGCGCAGTTTACAGCGTTCTTGATAAAGACGGTGTTGAAGTAGATAGACTGACTACAGGTGCAGACGGCACAGCTATTTCCAATAACCTGAAAATTGGCACTTACTATCTGAAAGAAGTAAAGGCTCCCGATTGGTACGGTATTAACCCGAATAATATTGCAGTAACACTGAAAAAGCAAGGACAGGTTGTTTCTGTAACAGCGAAGGATTCTTCTGTGAACCTGATGGTTGGCATTAAGAAAACATCCGATACAAAGACCTGTTCTGCTGGCGATACCATTAACTACTACATCACAGGTGTAGGTAACGAATCGAATGTATCCCTTGATAATTTCACAGTACACGATAAACTGCCCGATCCAAAGGCAGCACAGATTAAATATCTGGATACAGGTATGTGGAATATCAAGTATAACTTCAAGGTTGCATACACAACCAACAAGAATACGGCATATACCTATCTGCCCGGCACATACTCCTCTGATAGACATAATCATATTGACCTGTACGCAGGCAACATGGGCTTAAGATCCGGTGAATATGTAACACAGGTAAAACTGGAGTTCCAAGGCTCTGTTGCACCCGGATTTAAGCTAATGGAGGCAATGTCCATGCAGATGATCGCCGGAAATAACTACACAAATGGCTACCAGTTTACAAACTATGCAGATGTATCCGGCAGATGGCATGGTCAAATTGTTACGGCTAATAGCCATTGGACAATTAAGATGTATGGCACTCCCAGAAAATTGCCTAAAACAGGCTGGTAATTATTTCTCGAATAACTCTTTATAAAATCTATAGTTTTGTATATCCAACTTCATATTACTTAGCTTTCAAAGCCTGACTGTTTCCTATCCAAGAATGGTCAGGCTTTTGAATTTTATTCCGAAAAGCGGAAAGGGGGTGAATGCCATGAGAATTAAGGCACTCAAGGAGAAGGTCACAGCAACAGCAACCCTGCTGCTTTTCTCTCCTAAAACAGTTTTTGCCAATGAAATCCAAAATGCAATTAACAGCTCAAATTCAAGTAGTTTTGATAACTTGGAGAATTTTTTCCAGCGTATCATTGATATGACGGAAGGATGGATTGGTTACTTTGGTGCATTTGCTTTTATTACAGGCATTTTAATCTGGCTTGCTACTTCGTTCTCTAAGAAGTATCGTGGGATGGGTCTTGCGTGTGTTTTAACTGCACTTGCAGCACTTGTTGTTTGGTTGCTGTTGCCCGCTCTTGTTAGCTCGCTCAGTGGCTAAGATACATATCCATAAAAAAAGCTTGAGATGGCTATATGCCTTCTCAGGCTTTTTTTAAATCTAAAAATCAAAGAAAGGGGAGTGAAATTCTTGTCTGCAATCGTAATTGGTATTTTAAATGCCCTTATCGGGTTAATCATGCAGATTTTATCTGCAGCATTGGAATTTTTTGCAGACACATTTCTTACTACCGTAACGTGGGATTTTGAAACATTCGGGCAGTATATTCCGTTTTTTGCAAATTTCCTTTCATTTTTCCGAGTAATTGCTGCTGCGTGGCTGACAATCGTAGGCACATTATTTATCTTGAAATGCTTCGGTTTAGCCGCCGGATTGCAGATCAGCAGGTCACGCATCTGGCAGTTTATCTTACGCTATGTGTTCTTCGGCGCATTGGCAATCAATAGCTGGGGATTTATGTCATATATCTACCTGTCTCTTGTATCGGTGCTTGACGATATTATGGCGATTGACGCATCCGGCGATTTGAAAATTTCATCATTTCTAATGGATTTAGGTGTGCGTGTTGCTGAAGGTCTGTTTACAGGCGCAACAGGTGCCGCCGGAGCAATGGTCGGCATTGTAAAGGTACTGGTCATGCTCGTTATCGCAGTTATGCTTGTAGTAAATTTCTTTAATCTAATCAAGGTATTCTTCATCCGATACATTCGTTTGGTATTCTTGGTAGCACTTGCTCCAATCGCATTTGGTATGGCAATCCTTGAGGAAACCAAAGATATTTATAATACCTACATTCGCACATTTATTGCTGATATGTTTGTGTTCCTTATGACAGCATTATTCATCAAAGGATTCATCAGCGTAATGAGCTCGTCCACCAATCGGGATTTTGATGGTTCTGTCGAGTTTGCCGATATTGCGTATGGTGATTTAATCTGGGCATTCTTCGCCATGGCATACTCAACATTTGCAGTACAGTTCGATCAGTTCTTAGCTGGGTTAGGTGTAAATGTCAGTCGTGGTGGTTCGTCAGGCGGCGGATTCCTCGGTGCTATGGGTGCTGCATCGCTCTTATTGCGGCAATCCATAGGGCGTGGCAGTTCGTCCGGCGGTGGTATTGGTTCTACGATAGGCAATACCTTCTCACAAAACTGGAACGGCTTGAAAAGCTCTGTATTAAGCGGAGCAAGAGGTGGCTTTGCCAAAGGTCAAACACCTGCCGATGCAATGATGAAAGGTGCCATGGGTGCTGCGAAAGGTTTTGCAGGCAGTACCAATATTGCAAAAGCTGCAGCTATGACAAGAGACGGCAGTTTAACTGCTGCAGCTATGAATGAGCGTTTTGCTGAAATGCGAGCCGCAGCTGGGCATGACATGTCCTTGAAGGACTACGATGCTACCAAAAAACGTGCTGCGGATAATAACCTGTCCTTCGATCAGCAGAGACAGCGTGATGCAATTCTGGCCGATATGCGTAACGGGAACATTACACCGAAAATGGCACAGTCTAAACTTGCAGCAAACGGACTGCTGACAGAAGATGAAATGCAGGGTAATAACTGGTCAAATGATGTCGGAATGTCCGCAGGCGGAGCTGCTGCCAATTTCAAAAATGAAAATATGGCAGAACAGTTCAAGGCGGCAGGCAATACGGCTGACAAGCCGGACATCGGCCCTGACGGGGCGATTAACACCAAAGATGGTCTGAATATCAATCCAAACGAATCGTTGCACATGGGCGATGGTACAGCCTTTAAAGGCGGTGTGAAAACCATGGCTGACGGTACGCAGATTATGCCGGACGGCAGTGTAAAATTTGCAAATGGTGCTGTTATGGATAAAAATCTGCGGGATGCCAACGGAAATACAATGCCACCGGGTACAATGCTGCATCCAGATGGCACAATGACTTCCGGTAATAAAATTTACTCGCCGGATGGCAGTGTAAAACAGGTAACTGAACCAACTACTTTATCGGACGGCACAACTGTCCAGCCGAACGGTGCGAGAGTTCTTGACGATGGAGATAATCAGGTTGTAATTGGGTCGAAAGGCTCTGTATCTCATGCAAACGGTGCAGTGACGAAGAACGGTGTTACAACACATGCAGATGGCTCACAGAGCTTCTCTGACGGTTCAGTACGAACATCCGATGATGAAATTATCCATATTGACGGATCTGCTACCAGAGCAGACGGTACAACAGTTACTGCAGAAGGTGCGGCTATCTTCTCCGATGGCTCGGTACTGCACGATAATGGGGATATTACATCGAATGGTGTTACAAAGCATACAGACCAGTCTACATCCTATCCAGATAGGGTAGAGTTTGGCAACGGCTCTATTGCATATAACGATGGCAGAGGCAGTAATCCGGACGGTACAGTGATAGATGGCATGGGGAATATTTCTACAGACGGAACGAACTTCCATCCGATTCAGGAGCCGTATGCACATCCAAATGGCGATATATCATATCCCAACGGCTCGGTATATCACGCAGCTTCTGGCGTTACAACCAATGTGGGCGGCGAAATCGGGCATACCGTTCACCAAGGCGGCGTTGATTCCTTTGCCGACGGCTCGGTATTCTGGGGGAATGGTTCGTCGGTTAATCCAGATAAAACAGTTGAATTTGACAGCGGTATAACGGTGAAAGACGGTGTAATATCACATTCCTCCGGCACAAAAACATTCGTCGAGAAAAATATAACGAAAATCATTCGTAATGACGGATACCACGAATTAAGAGATAAGGCTACAGGTGATGGCTCACAGAAATCCAGACCAAAAAGAACCATCTTTACAGGAAGAAAGAGATAATGAAGGAAGGTGAATATTATGGAACCCGAAAATCGTGGGTTTATTGACACTGCTACCTCCATTGCTCAGACTGCTGCATCTGCAGTAAAAACGGTCACAAATGCCATATCAGGCAATTATGTCGGTGCTGTAATTTCAGCTGCCCAAAGTCCTTTCTTCCGTAAGCTGGTAGCCTGCATCTGTGCCTTCATTATTTTTCTGATTATTGTTGTTTGCTCGCTTCCAACAATGCTTTGGAACGCATTGATGGGCGGTGACAGTGCGTATGCAGAGGCACAACTGCGTATCTTGAATATGGCATCGCAAATCAACGCAGTATTTCTTGATGATTATAATATCGAATTACAGGAGCTGAAGGAAATGGGCGTTGCAACAGGGGATATAACCACCAATGAACCTGTACCGCCGATCAGTCCATATAAAATCATGGCATATTACAGTGTGGCTTCATTGAATAAGAATAATGAAACAGACGATAGTCCTTCTGTAGACGATGCTGCAGATACACCGGATGTTATCACAGGCGGTATTAGAATCGGGACAAGCCCGTTATCCGATACTGTAGAGGCGTACCGTTCCACAGTAAAAAGTGCTGCGGAAAAATACGGTATCCCGCAATATGTAGATATTCTTCTGGCAATGATGATGCAGGAATCAGGCGGACGTGGAAATGATGTTATGCAGGCGGCAGGCAGTGGTTATGTATATGGTGCAGTTACCCCATCTTCCTCCATTGACGGTGGCGTGCATTATTTCTCTGAATGTCTGAAAAAGGCAGGCTGCACCGGTACACAGGACTGGTCACACTTGGAAGTTGCTGTGCAGTCATATAACTATGGCATGGGGTATGCTACTTGGCTGAAAAAGAACGGATATACAGGTTGGACAGCCACAAACGCTGCTCAGTACAGTAACTACATGGTAAAGAAATATCAGGCGAACGGCAGCAATATCTCACGCTATGGTGATAAACAGTACATACCACACGTTTTCCGATACTACCATAGCTCCGGCGGCACAGGCAGTGCCATTGATAAAATCGACATTGTACATCTTCTAAGCGTCCTTCGTGACTATGAAGGAGAATATTATTATCATAAAAGCTCCGGTGACAAATATGAAGTAATTTTTGTTACACATAGGGATTCGGATTTTTTCGTGAATAAAGTATTCCATCTGACAGCGGAGCAGAAGAAAACAGCGAAGTCCTATGAATCCATTTTTGAGCAGCTGGGGAATACGGACTTTATCAGTTCTGATAATATACTTGGCTCTCAAGCCGGATTGGATTCTCTGCCCCTGACAAATGCACAGGTAACAAAGTATCTGTCGATTGCCACATCCACAGATCCGAAAATCTCTCCTGCAAGAAAACAGGTTTTAACTGTTGGATTATCCATTGTAGGCAAGGTAGGATACTTCTGGGGCGGCAAATACAATGGGACAGGGTGGAATAGCAACTGGGGCAAAAACACGCTTGTAACGGCTTCTGGTGACCACACAACAGGTACTTATCAACCACTTGGTCTTGACTGCAGTGGATTTGTTGACTGGGCATACCGCACCGCAGGGGTAACTAACGTTCTGCAAGGCGGCGGCACATGGCATCAGTATAATTCTACTACACCAATTACAGCTGCACAGCTTAGACCAGGTGACCTTGGGTTCATTGTAAATTCCTCCGGCAGAACTACACACGTTGGGATTTACCTTGGCAAAGATTCCTCCGGCAAACGCTTATGGGTTCATTCTCAGGGCGGTACAGGTGTCAGTGTAAGCACCTGTGGATTTTCAAAATTTAGACGGGTGGTAAGCTGAAAATGGGCTTTGAGAAAAAATCAAAGCCCTAAATTTTTTTATTGAAAGGAGTGATAAATCTTGAGTAAAGACAATGAAGAAAAGCATCAGGTCTATGACATACCCCGTAACCTGAAAAGTGCGGGTAAAATTGCGGACATGGTTGAAGTAACAAGCCTCGTACAGGCGATTATCATTGCTTTTGTCGTAATGCTGCTTCTTCTGAAAGTTGTGCATTTATCATATAAGGCAACCTTCTTTATTATGGGATTGGTAATTCTGTTTACTATCCTGCCCTACGGGCAAAACAGCGATACTTTTTGCCGATATATCTATCTTCTGCTACGAAATTTTTTCGTCAGAAAAACGTATCGCAGATATGTTCGCCACCGCAGCCTGCAGCAGAAAAAAACAATCAAGCAACGTCTGCTGAGAGAGCGGTATAGAGAAGAATTTGACGATGAATATGATGAATTTTATGATGATGATTTCATTGAGGAAGAAGGAGGCGATAGGGAATGAAATTATCTGACCTTGCACAAAAATTCTCAGATTATGATGAGAAGGAGAAGGCAATTCTCAAAAGAAAAAATAAAAAACCCAGACCAAGCACTCGGTTTCGGACGCAGAGCTTTATCAATATCAGGGATGTGTCTGACGGTATTATCATAACCAATGACGATAGGTACATTCGTATTATTGAGATTGTTCCCACAAACTTTTTTAATAAGGATGCTTTGGAGCAGGAGCGTATTGTTTACCAGTTCGCTCAATACCTGAATCACGCACCACGCACCATGCAGATTAAGGTCATGTCCGTACCGGAGACAGCTGAGGACTATCTGAAAGTGCTGCGTTCTTATAAGAATCTTCCCAATGCAACAAAGCAAACTCGTGAAATGGTAGATGATCTGGCTGCAGAAATCAAGGATACTGTAGAGATTTATAAGCTGACAGCCAATCGTTTTTTTGTTATTTACGAGTTTGAGGAATTCCATATGTCCCCTGATTTTAATTATGTGCGAAAAATCCTTTTGGGTCATGAGTTGGCTTTGGCTGAATGCATGGAAAGATGTGGGTGTAAAGTAGTGAACCCTCGCCTGACAGATAACCAATATATCAATACCGTACTGTATGAATATATTCTCATGCACTTTGATAGAATGGCACCGGATTTTGAAACACAATCTCTGCAAATCTATCAGGAGATTGCCGACCGTAACCCAATGAAGGTTGATTCGCTTACCATAGAGGATTATCTCTCACCGAAAGAGGTTGCCTTTTATGACAGAAAGTTTTGTGAAGTAAATGGGAAATATGTCTCCTATCACTATATCAGTGACTATAGACACCGAGTAACAGCCGGGTGGCTGAATCCACTCCTGAGCAGCTCCTATGATGTGGATGTAGACATATTTTTCGTGCGAGAGGACAGAAGAAAAGCCAAAACTATCGTCAGACGATCTGTTGATATGCAGGAGTTGGTGTTAGAAAATATCAGCAGTAATACCAGTGTAGCAATGGAATCCAGACAGAATATGCGTGATGCATTATTGCTCCGAGAGAAAATGTATAGCGAGAGTGCGGATATGTATTATTTATCCGTTCTTGTTACTATTTCTGCAGATGAATTAGATGTGTTGGATGATAAAATTCGTGAGGTGTACAACCTTATGGAAACGAAGGATATGCCACTTCTTCCATTGGATTTACGGCAGGAGGAAGGCTTTCGCTCTACACTGCCTTTTGTAAAATTGGATAAGGATGTCATGCGAATTTCCTCCCGTAATATTCTCTGCGGTGAACTGGCTTCTGTGTTTCCGTTTAACGAACCGTCCATATTTGATGAGGGCGGTATTTTTATCGGCAAAAACAAAGCAGGAAGGTTCTGTGCGATCAATAACTTTGACACCACAAAATACGATAAACCACACATGATGTTCCTTGGTTCTACAGGTAGTGGTAAGACTTATGCGGGTCAGTTGATGATTGGCCGCAGTCGAATGGCAGGTGCGAAATGCTTCGCAATCGCACCGATTAAAGGCGAGGAGTACAGACGATTCTGTGAGAATATCGGCGGACAATTCATCAAGTTTACAACAGAGGGAACTAACCACGTTAATATCTTTGATATACGCCTTCCTAAAGAAGAAATCGCATCAGCACTCATTGAAAGCGGTGATACCGGTTACTTAGGGCAAAAAAGTTATCTGTCCAGAAAATTGATCGTGGTATCCGCATATTTTGAGATTCTGATGCCCTATTTAACGCCCCTGCAGCAGTCTCTGCTTAATGTAGCCATTGTAGATGCCTACAAAGCAAAAGGCATTACAAGGGACAACAGGAGCATTTTAAACGAGGATGGCAGCTATAAAGAAATGCCTATCATCAGCGATGTTTGCATCGCCTTAAAGGATATGCTTAACCCTGATAACGGTGTCGAGGATACCTTCCGTATGACTATGCCAGATCCGCAGGAATTTAAACAGACAATACATGAATTGGTAGGAATCATGCAGCAGTTTATTTCCGGTACATACAGCTTCTTAAACAAGCATACAAACATCGAAAATCTGGAAAATGACTACACCGTTTTCGATATATCAGACCTCGACAGCTCCGGGGATAAAATCGTCGGCGCAATGATGTTTACTATCGTAAACCATATTATGAATATCATGTCCGAGGACATCACCCAGCGCAAGATTGTTTTCATTGATGAGCTTTGGAAACTGGTCGGTGAGGGGAGTGGTCAGACTGCTGCCTTCGTAAAAGAGCTGTACAAAATCATTCGTGCATATAACGGCTGTGTTATCACTGCATCACAGGATATTGAGGACTGGAAATCGAAGGATAATGAATCTGTTCTGAACACAATCATCAATAACTCGCAGTTCCAAGTGCTGTTAAAAATGCAGCAGCATACGCTTGGAGTTGTCGGTGATATGTTGTATCTAAACAGTGAAATTCGGAATCAAATCTCTATGTTCTCTCAGCGTGGTGATGCAATGTTAATCTGTGAAAATAATGCCTTTGAAATCCGTTTCAGTGGCACACCTGCAGAACACAGAGCTATTACAACAGATCCCAATGAATTGGCTATGCTGAAAAAAAAGTAACAGTTTTTTTAAAAAGAAAGGGGGAGAAAAATGTATTTTAACAGCGAAGAATTAAGTGAGATAAAAGAAGTGCGAGAGGAACAAATCAGTGATTTTTTAACAGATGGCTGGGGTTGTGTACGGATAAAAGATATCATGCGATTATTTGATTTAAGCAAAATAGACTACACACATGGCTTAAGAAGCATGCTTAACAATCATATAAAGGTAGTGGAGCATAGTGATTATGTAGCTGTTGAATATTTTCCGGGCTATGAGGCTTCAAAGAAATACATGAACACAATTTCTGCTTTAGTAGCCCTAAAAAATCAGCATAAAAATGTAATCATAACTGACGATTCCTATAGCACTCTGTTTACTGCTAAGATGTATATTCGTGACGAAAAAACAGATGATGTACGAACCTATTATGTCATCGACACACAGTTTCTGGACGTACCTTTTTATGTGCTGCAGGATCTGATTAAGAATGAATTGGACAACGGTTACTCCAAGAAAAATCGGTTAATTATCATTGTATACCCTGACACAGAAGTTGAGCATATTAGTTTAGATATCCCCATCTTTCTCGCTCTGCTTCAGTTTTCAGAAAAAGATATTTCCATCAACTTTTACGATAACAAACAGTTATGAGAGGAGGGGGATTATGAAGATTTTATCCAACAAAGCAAATGCTATTCAGAGCAGGCTGAATATGTTTCAGTCACAGCCATCTGATTACTACTTAGTAATGCAACATCTTCCTGAATTAGTTTCATTGATTGAGGAAGTAGAGAGCTTCTCTGTCAACTGCCGGAAGGTTATTGCAGGGTATCAAAATGACCTTCCGTATTATTCTGGAATGTTGGATCGTGTAAGTATCAGAGACGGTAAAAAAGCCTTGTCAGCAGTTAAAAAAAATGTTACTGTTTCCGTAGAGAATGACATACTTACTCTAAGATTATTCCCATTGATTAAGAACCTATCAGCAAGAACAAAAGAGTATATTTCTCTCTTAATCAGTGATGCAATCAAGGAGTATTTCACAGCAAATCCTATGCTGGATTTTGGTTGTGAAAATTGTGTTATCGTTATAAACAGCCACTATGCACGTCCTGAGCTGGTACGGGACAACGATAGTGTAGAGGTATCCGCAATCGTTAATGCAATTAAGACATATTTTCTGACTGATGACGATGGATTACACCTTGCAATATACAGAACTGGAACAATATCTGATCGGCATGAAACTGAGATCAATGTGATGAAAATAACTGATTTTGTACAGTATTTAATTCAGCACAGTAGGCACGCACATTCCTAAATAAAAGCAATCTGGATTCTTGTTTTTTTCGCTAATGAGCAGTGTTTTTTTGAAGGATTTTACACCGAGCCTTCAAGTTTTTTCACTCAAAAACTACGTTTTTTTGAGTGCCAAATCGCCAATTCCCATTTTGGCACGCTTTTGGCATTTTTTGATAGGGAATATTTCCCGAAAAATCAACGTTTTTTGAGGTTTTGGGAAAATTTGAAAAATCCACCTAAAGAAAAAGGGGGGTTTAGGGTTTTGGTTTTGCTCTATTTTCTTATCAAGTGAGCTACCTTCCGTTCACTTGATACTGCGATAAAATTTTGATTGTGATACAATGCCACTACTGACACTGAAACAGCACACCAATGATACAGTTTTTAAAAATAAATTTTAAAAAAGGAATGATGGCATTGCAACCACCAAAAACACAAACAAAATGGAATCCATATATGAAAAGCGTGTCTGAAAAACTGAAACGAGATTGGAAAGGTTTTGAAGATATGACAAATGAAATAATAAAAACCCCGGGAACACTAAAACCCGGCACAACCGGATATGAAATCCTGCACATTCTGAAACAATATGGGGATTACCCGGAAGATAAAATAAAAGAATTGATACCGGATAAAAAGCCGGATACAATTCGCAAAGCAATTCGTAAATTAGTGGACTGCAATTATATCCTGAAGCGAAGGGGAATTGGCGGGGAATATATTCTGAGCCTAACACGGTTCTCTAAAGGATTGTTGATGGTGCAAAATTATAATCTCAGCACCTCACCCAAAAAATTAACACGAGCAGCTAATCTGGCTGTAGTCTCAATGATGTTTCATAAAAGCGTCCTGCCATACGATACAAATGCAGCAGAATTTTATGAATCAAAGGATGAACTCTTGAAAAAATATCCTGAATCCGGAAAAGTATTAAACGTATCCAGAATAGCAGGGATATATCACCACTATGATGAAATTATTCCTGTGTTTTTTCTTGGAAGCTCTATGTATTGGGTAGACAATGCCGAGCGAACAGTTAAGGAATACCTTGAAAACCGTCTGTACCATAAACCAATCAATACTTGCTTTTTCTTTATAGAAAATTATGAGAAAGAAGCAATGCGGTTAATAAAAGAGCCGGAAGGTGGCAGAAATTATGGCCTTGCTCTTAGAGAGTCATTGGAGCTGTCCTCTTGCTATCGAAAGACTTTTTTATTTTCAACAGACCGCCCTGGTATTAACCAGTTAAAGCTGTTTCGCTCCTTTTCAAATATCGAGGAATTGTTTCTTGATGCCGTATTTGAAAGAAATGAAAGAGAGCTGTCAGAAGAAAGCGTCATTGACGGTAGGGTTGAGGATACAGACTGCATCGTTTTATTCAGCGGCGATATTATCCGAATTAAAAAAATCTACCGTCTTCTTGATGCGAGAATGTTGGAACGTATAAACATTATCTGTTATGACTTCCAAGAGGACTTCCTGCAGGAGGTATTTAGTCCTTGGTCGGATCGAGTAGTATTTAACAGTTACTCGATTGAAGATGTAAGGGAGGTGTTTAATATTTAAGATGCCAAAACGATATACGAATAAAAAAAAAGGAGCCATATTATATCAGTATGGCTCTAAATTTTTGCACAAACTACTCGACATAGAAAGCTTTCTTGTAAAGCACACAGACCTAACCAGAAACAGGCTGTATATCATGGGTGGGTGCTGCCTGACGATAACCGGAATGATACGTTCTTTATTCCGAGGGAAAGCTTTCACGCCGATAGCATGGATCATCAATAGTATTTTTTCCTTATCAGGACTGTTGATTTCCATTTTCTTATTCATCATTGCAGTCTCAGCTGTCTATTTCATCCAAAACCATAGCGAAGAATTTTCGGATGAATATGACGAAGAACGGAACTTCACTAAATCAGCAAGCGGCACACATGGTACAGCATCTTTTCTGGAAGGAGAGGAAATAAAAGATGTTTACGGATTATGCCCTGAAAAAAAGCTGGAAAATCTGAATGGCTTTTTAATCGGGAAAGTACCGGATATTTCAAGAAACACCGGACATATCGGTGACATTGTTTCAAGGGATGAAGCCCTGATGCAGAAAAAATTTCTGTCAAACCGGAACACGCTTATCATTGGCTCTCCCGGCACAGGGAAATCCGCCGGTATTATGATCCAGAACTTAATAGAATCCGCAAAAAGAGGCGAGAGTGTTTTCGTAACCGATCCCAAAGGGGAGCTGTGCGATAAGACCTCGCCTATTTTTAAAGAATTAGGTTACACCGTTAAGGTATTTAACCTTGTTTACCCATGGCACTCCGATAAATGGAATGTCATGGAATGGCTCGCAGGTCTTGGGTCAGATAATGAGAAATGGGTATCAACCATCAGCTCTATGATTATTAAAAATACCAATGGTGGAGAAAAGACGGATGCCTTCTGGGAAACCAATGCAGATAAACTGCTGCGTGCCTTAATGTCTTTTTTGTTAGAAATCGCATCCCCTAAAGCTAAGCTGAAGGATAAAAAACTGGAAGAATATGAGGAACGGTTGCGGGGCCTGCGTGCCGAACGAAACCAATGCGAAATCCTAACCGAAAGGGATTATCTGAATCAGCAAATTGCGGATGTCATTCGTGAGCGGTATCAGTATCTCAGCAAACGTGTGGACAGTCTAAAAATACAGATTGAATCCTGCACAACTCAAAAAGAAAAACAACGGCTTACAAAAATTTATCAGAAATTGGTAGCATTCCGTAATGATGAAATGCTACTGCCTATTCTGGATAAGGATAACCCACCGGATGATTTTGAACCGCTGACACTGGCAGAAGCAAAGAAACGCATTTTAAATCTTCCAACCTGCTCGCAGCTGCTACAGTTAAGGATATACATAACCAAAGAAGAAATGGCAGACTTCGCTTCATGGTATGCTCTTCCAAAAAGGGAGAAAATCACACGTCTGGTGTATGAGCTGGCATTTCAGGTACCATACGAGAGCAGAACATATAAGACCCTGTATCAGGTCTTTTCCATCTGCGATCCAAACCGCAGCCTTGCGTTCAGCTACTGGAGTTCGTTTACTGAAGCAAGCGAAAATCTTCGCACTTCCGTAAAAGGCGGACTGGATACAAGGCTATCTGCTTTTAACCAGCATTTTATCAGAAAAATGCTCTCCGAAAATGCAATCGACTTGGAGAAACCCGGACAAGAGAAATGTGCTTATTTCTGTATCATTTCCGACCAGGAAACATCCTTGTCTTATATCTCATCCCTTTTCATTACGGTTGCATTTGAAACTCTCCGGTCACAGGCGGATTCTTTAACAGAAAAACGACTCTCCCGCAGGGTTATGTTTTATCTGGATGAATTTGCAAATATCGGGTATTTGCCGGACTTCACAAAAAAACTTTCTACACTGCGTTCCAGAGACATTCATATCATTCTCGCAATACAGAATCTGCCGCAAACACTGCAGCGATATGATGAAAATACCTGTATGGAAATTTTCGGTGACTGCGACTTGATGCTTTTCCTTGGCTGCGGTAATGAAACAAAAACACCGGAGTTTGTCTCCGCACTGATGGGCAAGATGACAACAAGCACCATTGTAAAGCGTGAAAACGGAAATAAACTTATGCCCTTTCACGATTTAGATTATTCAACCAGTGAACAGCAGAATCAGCGAGATCTCATGTACCTAAGTGAGGTTAGGGGATTGGAGCAGAATCGACTGATTGCAATCACACGAGGTGAAAAGCCCATGCAAGTAGACAAATATATGTACTTCCATCGTCCGGACTATAAGTGGATTGAAAGCCTGATAAAAAAATATCCAGTAATAAGCGGTAAGCCATTGGATAAGGAGGATGCCATTGATCTGAATGAAATCCACGAACCAGAGGTTTCCGCTGTATATCCGGTGCGGCCAACATCACCAATGGATACAATCGCTTCTGCGGTTGACATTCAGATGAAATCCGTAAATCCAAAAAATGAAATTGATGATTTCGTGGAGCATCTGCAGGAGCTGCAAGCAGAAGGGCAATACACACCAGAGCAGCTGTCCAAAATCATTCATCAGTCTCTTGGTATTAGCGAAAATACGCAAGTGGAAAATGAAATATCTGAACTAACAAAAAGCACAAATGCCCCTGTTGGCTCCTACGAGGACGTGACAGACGGTTTTGTTCCATTAACGAAGGATATGCCTGATGAAAGTACCACACCGCAGAAAGCCCCACAGACGATGTATAAGTACGAAACGCCACAAATAACAAGAAAATTATCAAAAAGGAAACTAAACAATGAAAACAAAGTCAACCCCAAAGATATTTAATCATCTTGTCGATTTTTAAATACCATTGGCAAAAGAATAAAGGAGGAGTATCTTATGGCAAACGAAAAAGAAAGAAGAGAAGATGAAATCGAAATTAAAAAAGCGGTGAAAGAGCTTTCCATCAATGAAATTGATGAAATTATGTTTTCTTCTCCGGATTCTGCAACAGAAGCAGATGAAGAATATGAAGAAGAAAGTGAACTGTCCGACAGCAATAGTATCTTTCAGTCGATAACACCAAAACCTTTGATGGAAGAAAAGTATCCATCACCTACACACGGACAACAAGGAAAGGGGAAAAGAAAGACCATCAGTTATGGCAGCTCTGACAATATTTCTCGTACAGAACAAGCATACAGAGCCTTTGAAATGGCGAAAGAAAACCGAAAAATTATCGAAGGTGTTGTAATCAGTGCAACAATGGTTAATATGCCAAACGGATTACAGGACGTACTTTTTGAAGTTGTTCCTACAGAATCCATTTACAACAATATTTCTGTTTTTATTTCCGGCGAAAATATGAGCAAGATTTTAGTATGGAATCGCAATGAAGACTCAAAAGATGCAACAACCAAAATACGCCGTCGATTTGGTAAAGCAATGCTGAACGCCGAGATTCAGTTTTGCATTGAGAAAATCACGATTACAAATCCGCAGGAAAGAAATATTGAGGAACGAGAATATTTTATTGCCGGCAATCGCTGCATGGCAAATGAACGGATTAAGCAAATGTACTTTAACCCTGATGATCCAAACAGCCTTCAGGAGGGTGATATTGTAAATGGTCGAGTAATTGGTGTTTTTCCCCAGCGCATTGCTTTTACAGTTGCAGGTATTGATAAATATCTGCACATTACCACGCCATACATTACCGGAGCTTCCAGAATCATCCCCGGCACCTCCGGGAAGGCACTTGCTGTTGTCAACGATGAGAAGGAGTGCCTGATTAACACCATCAGACGGAATCCCGAAACAAAGGAAATTACGAATTTGTACATTTCCTTTTATGCTCCAATCGAGGATAAAATCCTGAAGAAAATTGATGCAATGAGAGTTGGAGCTTTATACTCCGGCACAATTTTACGCTTTCTACCTCCAACCGAAGAAAGAAAACATCCCTACATGGTGGTAAAGACTGATTCCGGTGTAGAAGTTCTTTGCACCTTGCCAAACTGGAAAAAACCACCCATGGAAATGGACAGTGTAAACGTAAAAATAGTTGAAATCCGTCCTAATGGTCAGAATACACTGGTGCTTGGATTCATCAAGCGTTAAGAAAGGAATGTGACTGAAATGGAAACAAAGAGAATAAAACTGGAGGTTGAAATTCCGACTGTGATCTACATGGCGCTGTTGGAAAATAAAATGCGTGACCAGGAGGACATTCTGGAACGTGCAAGAAAGGGTACGGTCGCAGCCTTCTACGCTATGTATCGAAACCCTTCACTTGTCCCTGTCCCGCTAAGACAATATTTTGAAGCTAACTACGGTGCGCCGCCTGAGCTGCCCGCACAAAAGAAAAAGGGTAGGAAAAAGACCGAAGAAGCTCAGCCAGCAGATGACCAGAATGAATTTGGCAATGAGTAACCTCTATCTCCTATAAGTCTATCTGAAACGACACAATTCCCCTATCCATGCCAAAAAGCAGGGTAGGGGAATTATATATTTGTTATATGTTATACATTCATTATTTTACATAAAGTGTATAAATTAAAAAACTTTGAAAAGTTTATTTTCAAAGTGAAAAAGGCAAGAAAAAAAGCCGTCCCCGGCCTTTTTCTCAAATAACTTACAATATAATCTAGGTTTTGTTGCACTGTCCCCAGCGCTGAGTGACTATCCACATCACTCAAATCCACAATTAAATTATACATATAACAAATAGATTTGTCAACGAAATAGACTTTGAAAAAGTGCGAAAAAAAGGCGAAAAATCAAGCTTTCCATCGATTTTATTATGTGCATTTTGCTAAATGTTTAATATATTACATTTATAAATTATTCGACTGAAAACTAAAAAAACAACTATGCTGCAAAGAGTTTTTAACAAGAAAATTTTTCTTATTTATATAAGAAAAATCTTGTAAATTCAGCATTTTCCGCACAATAGGTTGCTTTGTATTTATCAACTGAACCCATAACTTTTAAAAATCTTTTATAAAAAAGAAAGGAGTTTTTACTATGAAACAAAAAATGTTAGGCTCTATTGCTTTCGCAGGCGTGCTCTCGCTGTCTGTAGCCGGAACAGCTCTGGCTTCCGACTATCACAGCCCATTCACCGATCTTTCACCTAATTCTTGGTGCTACGGGTATGTCACCAGCATGGTAGGGCATAACTTCCTGTCTGGCTATCCGGATAATACGTTCCGACAGGATGCTCTTATCACTCGTGCAGAAACAGCAACCGCCCTGAGCAAGTTAGGACTGCCAGCAATCATTGTAAGCAAAGAATTCTACGATGTGCAATCCCTCACATGGTATCACGATGCCATCCAAAAGGCATATACATCCGGTGTAATGCTTGCAACCAATCACGATACTACCAGTGACTATTATGCTCCAAACGATTACCTGACAAGGGCTGATGCGGCTATTATTGCTTCTCGCCTTTATGGACTGCATAATACCAGTGTCAGCCTGCGGCAGTTCACCGACAGCGATGAGATTCCGTATGGTTCTGAAATCCATTTCAAAAATCTTATCAATGCCGGAATCATGTCCGGTTATCCTGATAGAACGCTGCGTCCCAATCAGCCGATTACCAGAGCTGAGTTCAGCCGTATCTTTAATTTCATCTGCAGCATGACATCCTACGATATGCAGAACAATATTAGAGATTCCTTGGAGGAGGAAAATATACTGAACAATGATAATGATCTATCAGAGGTTTCTTTAAAGCTGGAAGTAGCTGATAAGCTGACATACGGCGAAGAATCTTCGGCAAGGGTAAAGGTAAAAACCGAGAATATACCGAACGGTACAGTGATTCCACTCTCCATCAGCGGCAACGGCAGCAATATTACCATTCCAAGCCAGATTACCATCTACAATGATACAGCATCCTTCTTCATTTATTCATCCAGATTGACTGCAATGAAAACCTACACATTGACTGCAACGTATGAAGGAATGGATTTCAGCACGAATGTCTACCTCAAAAAGAAGGATACACAATCCAATGATGTTTATATTGACAAAATCACTGTTGATGGCACACTGCTCTATGGTAAGAAGGACTCTGTAGAAATAGTAGTAGAAACAGAGGATATCCCTAAAGGCGAATATGTAGAAGGCTACATTACCGGGCCGGGGCTAAGCCTTGAAGATGATGAAGTAAAAGTGAAGAATAATAAAGCTGTTTTTACTGTGAATTCCAAATCCAGTACACCAACAGGTATTTATACTTTCAAGGCAAGCTATGAGGGACATTATCGGACAGCAAAGGTTGTGGTTGCCGAAACAAAAACGGATGATCCATATATCGTTAAGGCAGAAGTAAGTAGAAATCTGAAAGAAGGGAAGAATGACAGAGTAAATGTAACCGTATATACAAATGATTTGCCAAACGGGCAATATATGACCGCCGCACTCAGCGGAAAAAACGTATACCCCGCAAGCGTTGGCTTAAGCGTTACAGATCAAGTATTGGTATACGATAACAAAGCTGAATTTACCATCTACAGTTCCTCCTACACGCCCAAAGGCACATATTATATCACGTTCGATTATAACGGTTTCTCCCACAGAGTTAAATTCTATGTGAGTGACAGCGACTCTGATATTGATTCCGATAATGATGAAAACGGCTATATCAAATCCATTACTGTAGACGGCTATCTGCGTGAGGGCCGCAAGGACTATGCTGATGTAACTGTAAAAACAAGTGGTATCCCTGATGGTACAATTCTTTATCCAGAAGCTGAGGATGATCTGAAGGTTCCTGCGTCCTGCGTTGTTTATAACAACAAAGCTGAATTCTATGTGCATAACCCCAATTCTGTTGAAGCTGGCAGATATGAAATTTCCATCCGCTATAACGGTGAAACCTACACAGCTACGGTTCGTGTCCGCTGATAAATCTCCTGCAACAGAACACTAAGTTGCTATAGCACTTTTTCCATTTACTTTGCAAATATTTTTTGCAAAGTAAATGGAATTTTTTTAAACTGAATGGTTAATAGGGCAGGGCGGCAAACGATAATTATTATCTCTTAATAACTATTCGCAAAACACAGCTTTTGCGAATAGTTATTGCTATAACAGAAAAAATCAATTTATAAAATGCGAATACCGAAAATCCGGACAAGATACAAAACAGTCTGCTGGCGAAAACATCCCTCTGAAAAATCCAGAGGGATGTGATACTCTACAACAAACTGAAAGCGAATAGCCTAACGAATAATAAGCAAAGAGAAATTGTTCATTGCTTGCTCATCCTTCGTTCCGGTTTTTATTCCTGAAAATCAGTTATTGGTTTCGGCTTCTATGTCCTCAACAGGCGGCAATTCTATACCGAAATTACTATATCGCTCCAAAGAATGCAACTCTGTCTTGATAAATGCCCATGAACTGCGATAATCATCACATACAGAGAACGAAGATTCTTTCATAAACAAAGTAAATCCATCTGGATCATCGCCATACTTCAAGTCAAACTCCTCAGCGCACCGAATTTTATCCCAATCCGAAAGATTTGTTCTTCCATGAAGAATATGCTCTAGATTCAAAGAAAAATAGTACATACTGTACGGAATGCCCGCAATTTTAGGACAAGCAGAGAGCCGATCGATATTGTTCCGTTTGCGTTGGTTTCGATCAAGAATTCCTGCACGATTCGGTGTTTTAATTTGTGTTTCCGTATAGTAAGGCGGAGTGCTAATTTCCATCGTATCATCTTCGACAACAGCATCATCAGGGATAAAGACACCGTCCATATCTGTTAGATGAACAATTCGGCAAATATCACTCTTTCTGTAGATACTGCCCATAAACTCCTTGACCTGCTCCCAAACGGCAGCCACGATCTTATCCGAAGAAGTGAAGTCGCGGGTCAGGATGTCACCATGAACAACCTGAAATTTTACCGTTGAGGAAGAAAAAATACGGTTCAAGACCGTAGACAGACTGGTTTCATCCGTCGGCCCTTCTACTATAAAGAGCATAACTTTCTTTTTAGCCATTGGACACCTCCACAGATGCGTCCTCCGTCAAAGAAATGCTCTCCATACGCTTGCCGACAATTCTCATTGCGTGAGCGATTTCGGACACATTAGTTTCTTCGTAAAGAACTTCGTCATCATCACTTCCTAAAATGACTTCACGCAGATACATAGAACGCAGATTATTTGTTGCCCGCACACTTTTGATACGAGTATATCGAGCACCGGGATTAGTTGTTGTAAAGACGATAGAATTACTCTCCAACGTTTCCAGCGGATAAAGATTGTGCGAGGTGAAGATCAGCTGACCCTTACCAGAGTTTTGCATGATCCGCAGCAGCTCTCCCAGCAAATACTCGTAGATGCCGGCATCCAACTCATCAACCGCAAGTGTAATAGACGGATTGTTATATGCAGCGATCAGCAAATGCAGGATCGAAGTGATTTTTTTGATGCCCTCGGATTCATACTTCAAAGGCAAACGTTGCATTTCGCCATTAGCACAGAGTAGTTCTCGTGCTAACTGGATTTTAGTCCCCTGTACACCGTCATCCATAAGCTCCGTACCGAGTTCCACAAGCGTCAATTTAACGCCGGGGATGATTTTGCAAAGGACGGTGCTGATGGTTGATATAACTTGTCGAATAATCTCCAAGAACTGAGTCGGTATTGTTTTTGGTTGGTCGATTGGCAGTGTGAACATGCCGCCAGCCGTTTCCGTTCGGAAGTTCACGGGAATAGCTGCATCCAACGAAATCAGTCCGTTATTGCGGTTTAGAATGACAAAGAGCGAAGTCTTGGCATAAAGTGCCATTTCATACAGTGGCTCAACTTCATCATCATTGTCCTGCACTGCTTCATGGAGCATCTTCAAAAACTCCGGAGCAAAAAGAAACGAACGGTGTTCCTTTTTGCACAGCAACTTCGTAACACGAAGTTCATTCATTTTTGCACTTTGCTTAGAGCCGAACAGCGATTCCAATTTCACCTGCGGTGTGAATACATCATCTTCCTCCTGATGCGTACACTCAAAGATAGTTTTCAGCCGAGAAGTCTTTTCTGGATTGCTACTGAATGTGACACATTTGATGGTTTCATCAATCGTCTCCTTGCTCAAGGTAGCAGCATAGATAAATCGCCGTCTGTACGCAACATTTCCCTCATTCAGCTTGAGGATGCTAAACTCAAATTGTAGTTCTGCCTGTTCCTGTCCAAAAGAAATACAATCTGATAATTCGGCTCCGACTTTTTTTCCGGACAATAATACTTTAAGAATTTCAAGTGTATCGATAAATGTCGTTTTGCCGGAACCATTCTGCCCGTAAATACCGAGGACATCAGCTCTCGGTGCAAAAATATTTTCACCATAATTGCATGGGAAACGAATGTCCCCGTATTCAACATTTCTAAAGTTCTTGATGCTTGCCCGCTGAATGCGTACAATAAGAGTTCCTTTAGAAGTTTCATTCATAGTGTCCACCTCCAAATTAAGTATATCCACTTTTTTAAAAAATAGCAATACGAAGCAACGAAAACGAATAAAAAATTCATATATAGGCCTAAAATTCTTCATTGCCGTATGATGACAGAGAATATTTCCTTCACGAGTAACATCTATTTGGTTGCTACAATGAAAAGACATGACACGAATTATCTTATAAATCTAAAAATCTTTTTTAACTTAGAAGTCCAATCAATGGAAACACATTTTATCCCTATGCTATAATTAGTCTACAAAAAAAGAAATGAGGTGTCCACAATGAAACAACCAACTCCGGGAATGCGAATAAAATATTCTCGCAAAAAAGAAAAAATGAAACTCTCTGAATTAGCAGATAAAATAAACGTACCAATCTTTATACTGAAAAGCTATGAAACCGATAGAAAAGAGCTGCCCTACGAACTGGCACGACATATCGCTACTGTGCTGCACACAACCGCAGGATATCTACTCGGTTGGGAAGCTAACCCCTTCCTAGCTGAGGTGTATGAACAAAAAACAAACGAAGAAGCACTGTTTGATGAAGATTTTGACGATGATGAACCATTTTCTGATGATGAAGATGACTGGGACGATGAAAACGAATCTATCTCCCTGTTTTATGAGATGATGTATAAAAGCGAAGAAGAAAAAGATGAAATCTTGGAAACCAGAGCATTTAACACTCATATTGCAGGCTTTCTGATTTGTACTTTACAAAAATTGGGCTGCTCCGCAAGCACAATTACAAAGGCTCGTCAGCTGTTGTATGATGAAATCTTCCCTAACCTGACGGCTGAAGCCGCCAGAGAACTTGGAGCAGCTGCGGAACTCAAGCAACCAGATACTCTGAATGAAAACCCCAATATTATCCATTTTCCGACAGAGGACTGATTTCGCCCTCTTAAATGTGCCGAAATAGGAATATGACGCAGAAATTTTAGTATTATATTCCCATTTCGGCATATAAATTGATTTTTGGCATGCCATAGCTATATCCAAGTCACTGCAGACATGACAGTAAAAGAAACCTTTGAACGTGAACTCAAACCGTTATCAAATATCAGAGACAACTACGAAAAAAATGTCCTTACTGCAGATCGTTTCACTCCCGGCAACTATAACGACATACAGGTAAAATACCTTCCCGATTGGCTGCTTGGGAAAAATTCATAATCCTACCCTACTACAAAAATAAAATGGGCCTTGAATTCACATTCCAAGGCTCATTTTGTCATATTTCTCTTTTTTCATTATCAAGCAGCTCCTCATCATAGGAGTACCCAATCCATTTTGTCCTATAATCCTTGAGCTTCAGCACCCCTTGGTTTCCGTGGCGAAAAATTGCAACCAATTCGCCGGATACCTCGTCATTCGATGTTGAATATATAGCATCCAACACCGCCGGAAACAATTCCCCATAATCATCCTCATTTTCCGTTTTTAATATACGAACCAGAATCGGATGATAGGCATTAAACTTATCCATAAGCTCATTTTCCGTTAGCTGCTGCAGTTTCTTTTTTATCTTCCTCGGCGGCATGATAAACGGTTTTAATCTATCCGGGGATATATCAAGCACCTGACAAATGCGTTCTGAAGCAGCCTTACTCAGTGCTTCTTTGCCTGCTTCTATACGAGATAGCCCTGATGGATTTATCGCTACCCTTCTCGCAAGCTCTGACTGTGATAGTCCTCGTTTACAACGGTACATCTTAATCCTTTGCCCAATAGATATACCAAGCACCTTTGAAATCTTGTAAATAGTTTCTTCACTTGGCGAGGCTGTTCCATTTTCAATAGAGACAACTGTTGTTCGTGCAATACCCACTTTCTCAGATAAGTCCTTCTGTGAATAACCCATTTTCTTCCTGTAATGACGTATCATTTCCCCTACTTCGTTCATTTATCTCACCTCAATTCCCATTTTTTATTTGGCACATTTTACAGAAATCAATACAATCATTTTTCTTGATATTATATCCGTTAAAGAAATATAAATCAAATGAATCAAAAAAACAGTGCAGCTCCATTTTTGGTAGACTGCACCGTTTTTCGGGCTATTTGTATTCATTTTTACACAATTTAGCATGGGTATTTATAAAACCATCACAAGATGCTGTGTTTTCCTTTTTAAATTAAGCTTTTTACTTTGGAAAAAAATTTTTTAAAGTTCACCTTTTTTGCTCAATTCTCGGACAAATCTTGAAACCGGACGGCTTACAATGTTAAATTTCGATTCCCGTTCCTTTGCAGAGGTAATGAATAAGTACTTCTTTGCTCTGGTAAGCATTACATAAAACAATCGACGTTCTTCTTCCATAGCATCAAACCGACTACCACTTTCAATCGCATTAGCGTGTGGTAAAATGCCGTCCTCCAGACCAATGATATAGACCAAATCAAATTCCAGACCTTTACAGCGATGTCCGGACAGCAGATTAACCGCATCAATCGAATCATTTTTGTCCGCATCAGTCATAAACGCTATTTCTTCAAGGAATTCATTTAGTGTCCTGCCCTTCCCTTCGCTGTCAAATGTCTTTGCAAACTCAATCATATCAAAGACATACTGCATCGTATATTTCGGGTAATTCTTCTGGATGAAATCCTCGTACCCTGATTTATCAAGCACTTCATTTATTAACTCAGGAATCGACATTTCCTGCGCTGCCTTCTGTAGATACTCTATCAGCCGCACAAAGCATTTATTCTCACAGGGCGTTTCTACACTGGGCCACACCTCATTACTCCTTTTCAGGGCCGCATACAGGGATATATGCTGTTTTCTGGCAAAGGTGGTCAGTGTATCGAAAGCCCGATCAGGGACTCTCTTTGCAGGCACATTTACAGCACGTCTGAAAGCAATATCGTCATTAGGATTATCAATCAGCCGTAAATAGGCAAGAACGTCCTTTGTTTCCTTGTGATCCATAATCCCAATTCCCTGTGCCAAGCGATACGGGATACCCCTTCGTGTCAGTTCTTTTTGGATTTCTATGCTTATGCCGTTAATTCTATAAATCACGGCAATTTCATTGTATGGAATTCCCTGTTTATGGGATACCTCAATAGAATTTACTACCAGTGCTGCTTCATCTACAGCATTTTCTGTCCTTGCAATATGAAGGATACTCTGCCCAGACAGATTGGTAAACATTTTCTTCTCTATCCTGTTTTTGTTATTTGCAATAACCGAATTAGCTGCATCAACAATGTAGCCACTCGACCGGTAATTCTGTGACAGAATTACTACTTCCACCTGCGAGTAGTCCTTTTTAAAATGCAGAATATTGTTAATATCTGCTCCACGAAACCCGTAAATGCTCTGGTCATCATCACCGACTACGCACAGATTTTTATAGCCGTCTGCAAGGTTCTGTACCAACTCATACTGCAGGTGATTCGTGTCCTGGTACTCATCCACCATGATATATCGGTACCGCTCTTGATACTTCTTCAGAATCTCTGGACACTTTTCAAAAAGCTCCAAAACATACATGATGAGGTCATTAAAATCCAAACACCCATTTTTCTGCAAGATTGCCTGATATTCTCGATACACTTTTAAGAAAACATCATCTACAAAATTTCTTGTTCTCAGCCATTGCTCCCTGAAATCATCGACTGTCACACCTTCATTCTTTACCCTATTGATTCTCTCAAGCATTCCTTCTGCGGTCAATTCCGGAAGTCCCACCAGATGGTTCTTCTCCAACGCCTCCTGTACTGCAGAAAGGCAGTCATCAGAGTTGCAAATTACAAAACCGGGGACTTCTCTATGGAAAATATACGTCCCCAACGCTTCTTTTTCATTCCTCAGTATTTCTGCACACAGGGCATGAAAGGTTTTTACCTTAACATTGCGACCAAGGTTATCCGGCACATTTTTTAATACCCGGCTACGCATTTCCATAGCAGCCTTATGGCTGAATGTAATAGCAAGAATATTATCAGGATCTATCCCCTGCTCAATCATATAGATAATTCTACGCACCAAAACAGTAGTTTTCCCACTGCCTGCTCCGGCAAGAACAAGCATAGGCCCATCAATCTGACTGACTGCCTTAATTTGTTGCTCATTCAAATTTTCAAATACATCCATGTGTCGCATTTCCCTCCTTTTATCGATAAAGTTCTACATATTATTATAATGTGTTATACAGCTAACAGCAAGCAAATGGACACATGAAATTTAAATAAGAACAATAAAAAATAGGTCTAAGATAGATAGCCGCATATCCATTTTGACTTTTCATGTTCTTATACCAAAATTTTTATTTTCTAATTGAGTTTTTGGCAAAAACTCAATATAATATTGATATATAAGAATTTTTGTTTAATTCAAGTGCTTCGCAGCTTAAAATGCGAACCTTTAATGTTTTGGGGAGATATGTATTATCTCCCTATTTTACTATGCAACAGAGAATAGATTGAAAGGACTTAGGTTTATGGATGATAGGCAACAGCGTGAAGCAGCAAAACAATTTTCTGAATACTGGAAAGAAAAAGGCTATGAAAAAGGTGAAAGTCAGTCTTTTTGGCTATCTTTACTACGAGATGTGTATGGTGTGGATCACCCCGAACAGTTCATAAATTTCGAGGAACAAGTGCATCTTGACCATACAAGTTTTATTGATGGTGTAATTCCCGCAACCAAGGTCTTGATAGAACAAAAAAGTCTTGAGAAAGACCTGCGAAAACCAATCAGACAATCAGACGGCACTCTATTAACGCCTTTCCAACAGGCAAAAAAATATATTACCGAACTGCCTGTATCGCAACATCCTCGCTGGGTTGTAACCTGCAATTTCAGCACATTTCTTGTATATGATATGGAACGCCCCGGAGGAGAACCGGAAGAAATTCTTCTGAAAAATTTAGATAAGGAATATTATCGTCTGCAGTTTCTTGTTGATAATGGCAACGAACATTTAAAACGTGAAATGGAAGTATCCATAGCTGCAGGCGAAATTGTTGGACTGCTTTATGATGCGTTTGCAAAGCAATACGCAGATCCAACAAGTGAGCAAGCAATGAAAAGTCTAAATATTCTATGTGTTCGCTTAGTGTTCTGCCTTTATGCCGAAGATGCCGGTATTTTCGGAAGGCATGGAATGTTCCATGATTATCTTGCGGAATTTGAAACAAGGAAACTGCGACGTGCATTGACAGACCTTTTTAAAATTCTCGATACACCCATTGAAAAACGGGATAAATATTTGAAAGACGATTTCCCTGAATTGGCTGCTTTCCCTTATGTAAATGGTGGATTATTTGCAAACGAAGATATTGAAATACCACCTTTCACTGATGAAATTCGTGAGTTGCTACTGAACAAAGCCAGTGATGAATTTAACTGGTCTGAAATCAGCCCCACTATTTTCGGTGCTGTGTTTGAAAGCACATTAAACCCTGAAACCCGACGTAGTGGCGGTATGCACTATACCTCTATTGAAAATATACATAAAGTCATTGATCCATTATTTCTAAACGAGCTAAAAGCAGAATTTAATGAAATTCGCCAAACCGCAGTTGCCAGAACTCAGAAAAGAAAATTACAAGATTTTCAGAAGAAATTAGCATCCCTGTCATTTTTAGACCCTGCCTGTGGCTCTGGAAACTTCTTAACAGAAACTTATATCTGTTTACGCCGTCTTGAAAATGATGTATTGCGAATATTGCTACAAAACCAAATTGCTTTGGGTTATGAATTGACAAGTCCAATACAGGTATCTATCAGTCAATTCTATGGTATCGAAATCAATGATTTTGCTGTGACTGTAGCAAAAACTGCCTTATGGATTGCAGAAAGCCAAATGATGAAAGAGACTGAAAGCATTGTGCTGATGCACCTTGATTTTTTGCCACTGAAAACAAATGCCAATATTACAGAAGGTAATGCCCTTCGTATAGATTGGGAAAGCATTATACCTAAAAATGAGCTGTACTATATCATGGGAAACCCTCCGTTTATCGGATATTCCCTGCAAACGAAAGAGCAAAAAGAGGATATATTATCTATCTATGTGGATGAAAATGGAAAACCATATAAGACAGCAGGAAAGGTTGATTATGTTTCAGGCTGGTACTTCAAAGCTGCTCAGCTCATGCAAAATACAGTCATTCAAACAGCCTTTGTATCGACTAACTCAATTACACAAGGTGAGCAGGTTGCAGCTGTATGGAAACCACTATACGAACGCTTTCATATTCATATAGATTTTGCACACCGCACTTTTATTTGGGACAGTGAAGCAAGCCAGAAAGCACATGTACATTGTGTTATTGTAGGATTCAGCACAAAACTTAATACAAAAGAGCGGGTATTATATTCTTCTGACCGTTTCCAGATAGTTGATAATATCAATGCCTATCTTGTTAATGCACCTGATATATTTGTAGAAAGCAATAAAAAGCCTATTTGTGACGTGCCGGAAATGGTATACGGAAATAAACCGACCGATGGAGGATTTTTGTTTTTAACACCGGAAGAAAAAGCTGAAGCAATTAAAAAAGAACCTGATATAGAAAAATATATCAGAAAAATATATGGAGCAACAGAGTACATAAATAATAAAGAACGCTATTGTCTATGGCTTGTAGGTATTTCTCCTTCTGAAATCAGAAAATCTCATTTCATAAATGAGAGAGTTGAGAGTGTAAAAGAATTTCGATTAAATAGTACAAAAGCTGCTACAAAAGAGAGTGCTAATACGCCCACTCTATTTCAAGAAATTCGCCATCCAGAAACAGAATATATAATTGTTCCAATACACTCCTCTGAGAATAGACGATACATTCCTTTCGGATTTGTTTCTCATGATATAATTGTAAATAATGCAGTTCAAATTATTCCCGGTGCAACATTATATCATTTCGGCATATTGATGTCTAATGTACACATGGCATGGATGCGTACTGTTTGCGGAAGAATCAAAAGTGATTATCGTTATTCAAAGGATATTGTCTACAATAACTTCCCTTGGCCAACCCCATCCGTACAACAACAGCAGAAGATTGAGCAGACTGCAAAAGCTATTCTCAATGCCAGATTACTGTACCCAGACAGCTGTCTTGCCGATCTCTATGATGAAGTTGCCATGCCACCTGAATTAAGAAAAGCACATCAAAACAATGATAGAGCAGTAATGCAGGCGTATGGATTTTCTATTAAAGATATGACAGAAAGTATGTGCGTTGCTGAACTAATGAAACTGTACCAAGAAAAATTAAATAATAACTGAATCATAGGTATGAAGGGTACTGTCATTTTAGACAATACCCTTTATTTCAATGAAACATCCATTCTTTCCCATATTGACAATCCTTCTGCAATAGTGTAAAATTCAATATAGAACATACGTTCTGTATTTGCAGTAGGAGGTGTCTTATGAAAAATCAAAATCGTACCTATATCGCTATCGACCTGAAATCATATTACGCCTCTGTGGAGTGTGTATCTCGTAACCTCGATCCAATGACAACCAATCTTGTGGTTGCAGACCAAACAAGAACTGAAAAAACCATCTGTCTTGCGGTGTCCCCTGCCCTAAAACGGCTTGGTGTCCCCGGCAGACCTCGCCTTTTTGAAGTGGTTCAGAAAGTAAAGGAAATAAATGCTGAGCGAAAATATAAAGCACCAGACCATAAGCAGTGTGGCACATCCTTTAACAGCTTGGAGCTGCAAAATAACCCTGCTCTTGCCGTTGATTATATCATTGCACCGCCACGCATGAGCTACTATATTACCCAAAGCACTACTATCTACGAAATCTATATGAAATATGTTGCTCCGGAAGACATTCATGTATACTCCATTGATGAGGTATTCATGGATGTAACCAATTATCTGAAATCCTCCGGTCTTTCTGCTCACGAATTTGCAAAAAAAATCATTAAAGATGTACTGCAACAAACAGGAATCACTGCCACTGCAGGCATTGGCAGTAATTTATATCTTGCAAAAATCGCAATGGATATTGTAGCAAAACACATCGAGCCGGATAAGGACGGCGTGTGTATCGCCAAACTGGATGAAATAAGCTACCGAAAGCTCTTATGGAATCATCAGCCAATCACCGACTTCTGGCGTGTGGGGAAAGGATATGCAAAAAAACTCGCCGAGCATGGTATCTATACTATGGGTGATGTGGCCCGATGCTCCATCGGCAGCCCCACAAACCCACATAATGAAGATTTACTCTATCGGTTGTTTGGAATCAATGCAGAGCTTCTGATAGATCACGCATGGGGTTGGGAGCCTTGCTCCATGAAAGAAATTAAGGCATATCGACCACAGGCAAGCAGTGCGGGGACAAGTCAGGTTTTGTCCTGCCCATATACCGCAGAAAAAGCAAAATTGATTATAAAAGAAATGGCTGATCAGCTTTCTATGGATTTGTTTGAAAAGAAATTAGCTGCAGATCAGCTTGTTCTCACTGTTGGATATGATATTGAAAATCTTAATTCGACAGAAAAAAGAACTGCCTACAAAGGAACTGTAAAAACTGATCGTTATGGTCGAGCTGTTCCCAATCATGCACATGGTACAATTTCCTTGAACTGCTTCTCCTCATCTACAAAAAAGTTCGTGTCCGGTGCAACACAGCTATTCGATCGTATTGTCGATACAAGCCTTTTGATACGCCGTATTGCCCTTGTAGCAAATCATGTAATATATGAGTCAGATATTCCTAAAAACGCCGTATACGAGCAAATAGACCTGTTTACGGACTATACCGAAAAGAAAATGGAAGAAGAAAAAAAGAGAGCGGAACATGAAAAAGAAAGAAAGCTGCAGCAGGCGTTAATCGATATAAAGCACAAATTCGGAAAAAATGCCATCCTGAAGGGAATCAGCCTACAGGACGGTGCTACTGCAAAAGAACGAAACGCTCAAATAGGAGGTCATAAAGCATGACTGACAAATATGCCGATATGATTTATATGCTACATCACGTTTCAAAAAAACATCCTCAGATGCCACTCCTCGACCGAGCTGCCCAATTTGCTCCATTTGCAGCATTAACCGGATATGGTGCAGCCATTAAGGAATCTGAACGACAAACCGCAACTGCTCCTTCTCTGTCTCAGGAACAGATAGATGAAATCAATCAAACCCTTTTCAACCTGATAGATCTACTGCCCATAGAAGTAACCATAACCTACTTCGTTCCGGATACCATTAAATCCGGCGGATCATATCATAATAAAACCGGCACTCTAAAAAGAATTGATGCGGATAATCAGGTTCTTATTTTTTCGGATAAAACCAAAATCCCACTGGAAAGCATCATATCCGTTACAAAACAGTAAAAGGCAGCACTTGAAGTGCCGCCCTTTTCTATTCCTCATTCTTCTATTGTTATTCTCTGAGTTACTCCGTCCTGCAGATAGTCTCCTGCATTTACGTCTGGTATATATAAACCGGAAAGCATTTGCTCAGCCGGATTGTATTCTTGATTTACCATGCCCGTAGCCAATTCATCCGGGCTCTTTATCGTGTGCCTAATCACACTATTCTTAATTGTCGAAAAAAGTCCAACAACCGGCACAGCCACAAGGATTGTAACTGCCAAAAGAAAGACCAGACTAGATAAAAACCGTACCAATTCTCTTTTCTTTCTATCTTCCCTCGGTTTCCCTGTTTTCAAATTTTCGTATCTCTCGTCTATTTGACTGCCGATGTATTCATCGACCTGTACAGCCATATTCTTCGATGTATGGCCAAACCTCAAAATAAGACCATGTGTCTTTTCAACCATTTTGTTTAATGTGGCTTTCATGATTAACTCCTTCCTTAGATTTCCTTGAAATGCCCTGGGCGAACATTTTACTTGAAATTTTTGATAAACACTGTAGTTTGACCGACCTGACCAAACTTTTTAAATTCAGCAAATTGCAGTGATTCCGGCAACGTCTCATCTGCACAGATAAAGCCATATTCCGGCTTAATCAGAAAACTGTACTGCAAAATATCAGCAATCGCCATTAAAATCTTCGGCTCAAGCTGCTTTCGCTCTATGCCCATCTTGTCTAATACATCTTCATACACCGTTAATTCAGATATATAGACCATCCAGCCGGATATGGGCTTTTTCCTTTTTATAATGGAAGATGCCGACTTGTTCAAATAATTGCATATTGTAGCAAACGGCTTTTCTTCATTATCTTTTTCATACTCTAAGGCATACCGCCAAAAAGCATTTTCCCTTTGGCTCGCTGTGTTCCAGAGCCTACAGGCAACGTAAGCAATAAAATCCTCCTCATCCACCCTATCCTTTAAGCGAACCCCGAACTCTATCGTCCGGATAAATGGATTGTCCGGTCGAAACCGCCATCTGACACCATCCTGAAACGTCAGCCGCCGATTTACATCAACAATAAACTCATCCATTCTTCTATACACCTCCCTCCTGCTTCTCTTCATTATTTTTCTTATCTTGTACTCGAAACTCCGTATTAGAGCGAGACGGGATTCTAGTCCAGAGCTTGAACGCCCTGCTTTGGAATTCAGAAATATGGCAAAATGAAATTGATTCACCATCATCAACGAGAATCATACCATTTACCAGCTCATACTCCTTGGGCGGAACAAGCTTTGATTGCCAACTGCCATAGATTTCCTCCATGACTTTTTGCTTCACCCACGTTGCAAACGGAGCATGATTGGTTGCCTTTGCAAATAGATCGAACAGATTTCGGTCAATATTAACCGATTTACAAATCTGCTGCTCTTTCCGTTCCTTCTCCCACGCAGAAAAATTCTCCTTGTTTCTTCCGATTTTTCTTACCAGTCCCCGAAGGGTGATGTGGTATTGATTATTTACATAGACCAGCTTATTAGCTGGACTGTTCGTTATTTTCGTAATTTCATAGCCTTCATCGGTCAGATAGTCTGCCAATTCATAAACAGACATCTTCTCTTTCGGCAATGGGATTCTTTTATTTATGTACTTAGATAAATCTAAAGCCATGTATTCCCCTCATTTCTCTATATGTTATAGTTATAACACATTATAGCACCGGTGAGCATCTCCAAACAAGGGAATTTATCCTTTTTGATTGACAAATTCCTACAATCATGCTATTGTTAAGTTGAATTTGTTATTTTTTAATAGCGGCAGTCTGTATTTTTTTACAGGCTGCCTTTTTTTGTTGTCTGAAAACCAAAAATGTGAAAAGGAGTGATAAACATGGATGAATTCAACGAACTCATCAAAGATGCAATAAGACTGCAGGAAATCCGCAATAGATTGGATAATACATCAAATCTTACGGAAGTATCTGAAATCATCGACGGTCTGACCGAGGATGAAGCAAAGAAGCTTCTAAAAATGTATTTCAAATCTTGCAGAACAAAGAACTGGTAAGAAAAGACGAGCATATAGTCCGTCTTTTTTTATATGGAAAAAAGGAGGAAAATTTTATGAAAAAAGAAATCAGAGTATTAGTAGTGGAACCTATGAGAAAGCCCTATGTAAAAACAATCCCCGACACCTTAGAAGCAATCTATCAGGTGATCGAAGGTGATTGTATGCAGGTTGTTCCCTTATACGGCATGAACATCAAAAACGCTGCTATCGTCTGCAATGACGATGGTAAGCTCAGAGGACTGCCCTTAAATCGACTGCTGTGCGATAAAAATGGTAATCCGTATGATGTAATTGCCGGCACCTTTTTCCTTACCGGCGTAGACGGCGAGGACTTCTGTTCTCTTACTGATGATCAGGCGCAGGAACTCTTTGCTCTTTACGAGTATCCGGAGCTGATTTTCCCTACAGAGAACGGTTTTTGTAGGATTCCAATTGATCCCATTCAGTCGGAGACAGAGGAATAAGGAGGTCAGCCAATGAAACAGATTACAGAAGAACAGGTACAGGAGGCTATCGCCTACGGTATCAGCGAAAAAGATGCCAGACGTGGATACTATATTGCCTGTAGTACATACGGCAACGGTGCTACGCATATTGAGCGTATAGACTACATGAACGTGTTCTATACCGACAAAGAAGCCGCAGTGCAGGCAGAACTTGACGGTATAAAGCTCATTCACGATATGCGGTTTCCTGCAGAACACGATGCTGCATATTTGGATACGCCATATAATAGACTGCTCCTGCAGTCATTGGTACTGCCGAATGATAATTAAGAGTTAAAAACGTGGGAGATATTATTGATAATATCTCCCTTTTTGTTTTTTAGGAGGGAAAACTTTATGATTTTAAAAAAGAAATTCTATCCGCTAAAAACCGGATATATTTTGCATCTGATTACAGCCAAAGATAAGAAAGGTGTTTTCTTCTTCATTGGCGTATTTGATGCAGAAAATCAGGAAAATCCGATAGAGAAATTCTATTTCAGAAACTCTATTTTGGCAAATAGAAAATACAAAGAATGCAGAGAAAAATACGGCAAGAAAAAATTGGGTGTTCATTCGCTTGAATCCACTTCCGCCGCAGCGTATAATTTATCCCAACAAGATAAATCAGCTGATATGGAAGGAAGTGCTACAGAAAATGGTAATGAAGTACGGACACATGCGGGAGAAGTTCCTACAGGAATGCAGACCGGAGCTTTACAAATCTCTGGTTCAGCAGAATGCTCTAGACAGCCATCTAAAGGAAATACAGAAACAGGCGGAAATGCGTCTGGAATTTCTCATAACCAGACAGAAAAGGCTGGAAGGTGTGACGGAAGAGATGAAAGCAACGGATCAGCTCCAATGGGTTGGCATGATGAACAACATCAAAGCATCAGCCGAGGAGATTATACTGAACGAGCTGATTTACAATTAAATACTCAGTCCAGAAAAGGAGTTAGCGTAGTAAAGGAATCGCTGTCTCCTTTTTTAAATGCAAAAGCAATCGCCTTTATTCTTTGTTATGACAGATTTTTAAGTGTTTCACGCACTGACGTTATCCGTTATTTCGATATGAATACAGATAAACAAAAACGTGTGTCTTATTTAAAAAGCATCTATAACAACGAATATACCGAGTTGAACACACCAGAAAACAACCGACTTGGCTATAAGAAGGATGATTCCGGTCTGCTTATGTGGGAAGGTACTTTTTTGACCCGTACCGCAGAATCTCATTTATCTTGGGTGCTGCTGCAAGCTCTTATCGGCAGCCTAATCCAGAAGAAAATATATCTGCCTTGTTCTGAGAAAAAGAAGAAAAAAGAGCACAGAACACCAAAGTCGAAAACATTGCATCAGGTTTCGCTGTTCGATACAGATATTGCGGAGAGCAACACTCCTATCGAGTATGCTCCGTCTGCGAAAGTCTCCCCTTCTCTACAGTCCTTTTCTGCAGAAACGGTAGAAAAAATTTTAAGGACAGGCGGAAATAATACAGACAGCCGTACCCGTATTTATGAGAAATACCGCAGAAATAAGGATGCTACATATATGGCAGCTTTCCTGCAAAAAGAATACGGTGAAACAGGGAAAGGCTTTATCTTCGGCAACGGACTAAAGATTTCTGTATGGTTTAATGCAGACGGTATGCATATCAGCTATGGCAGTTCTGCCAGACAGCCAAATGCAGAGGTTTATTCGTGGGGAAAAATCGAAGGTATTATTCGTAGGATGATTGAAAACGGCACATACATGAGTGCAGATGAAATCAGCTGCATTGATGAGATTGAAGAAAAACGTATTGCAAACATGGCGGTAACCTTTTTCTACGATATTGTCAATGAAACACCGGAAGAATTAGATTTTCTAAAAAGACACATCCGGCCGGATGTTGAAATGAATATGCAGAAGATGTTTTCTACAAAAGAAAATCTTCAGCTATTGCTTAGCCTTATTGACAGAGATATTGCACGATTAGATTCCGGCGAAGTAAAACCACGCTTTAGACTGATTTATACACCGCAGGATGTACGAAATGAAGTTGCTGACCTTCTGATTGATAAATTAGTGTTCACTACAGCGGATGTTGTAAATGTAAAATCTGTAGATTTCATTACACAGGATGAAATTGATTATGTTTTATGCGGCGGAAGCTCCATCTCCGGTGGCAAGGTACGCATTTTCAATTATTTTGAACAGGGTCACTCTAAAGAGGAAAACATTAAATTCTTGAAAAACGAGTACGGCATAGGTGGAAGAAATTATGCACTGCCCGCTTGTGATAACTCTTGGGAAAATCACGATGCAAAAGGTATCCGCCTTAGAAAAGGTAATATTTTAAATTCCGATATTGAACTCTTATTAAAGTGGAAAACAGTTGAGCAACGCATCCATGAGCTGGTTCAATCCGGAAAATATAAGAACGGTTTACCTAAAAATTGTGTAAAACCCGATGAAAAAACCTGTGAAAAGGAAGAAAAAGTGACTGTAGAAAGTGAATCTACGGCTGATACAGACACATGGGATTTTGATGCAGTGGATACTGCCGTCCCAATGGTAGGAGACAATGTAGCCACAGCTGCATTGCCTAAACCGGTCAACCTCACAAACTTCCGGCTCTCGGAGGATACCGATAGTTTTACGCAAGCCAACACCTTCTCACCGAAGGATAAATTCCGTAAAAATATCACTGCAATTCAAACCTTGAAAAAAATCGAGGAGCAAAACCGTTATGCAACGGCTGAAGAACAGCAGATTTTATCGGAATACGTCGGTTGGGGCGGACTAAGCGATGCTTTTGATAATACAAAGGAAGCATGGGCAAAGGAATACGAGGAGCTGCGTACTGTATTAACCGACAGTGAATACGCTTCTGCTCGTGAGAGTGTCTTAAACGCTCATTATACCAGTCCGGATATTATCCGTTTCATTTATCAGGTGTTAGACCGCCTTGGATTTGAGAACGGTAACATTCTGGAGCCGGCTATGGGCATAGGCAACTTCTTCTCCCTGCTCCCCGATAAATGGCAGGACAGTAAGCTCTATGGTGTTGAGCTTGACAGTATCTCCGGTAGGATTGCAAATCAGCTCTATCCTAATGCCAATATCCAGATTTGCGGTTTTGAAAAAACAACTTTTCAGAACGATTTCTTCGATGTTGCGATTGGGAATGTCCCCTTCGGACAGTATAAGGTTTCCGATCCGACTTATAATAAGCTGAATTTCCCTATCCATGAGTATTTCTTTGCAAAGACACTTGATAAGGTTCGCTCCGGCGGTATTATCATCTTCATTACTTCGAGATATACCATGGATAAGAAAAATTCTGCAGCACGAAAGTATATTGCTGAACGTGCTGAGTTATTAGGGGCTGTCAGATTACCGGATACAGCGTTTAAAGGCAGCGCAAATACTGAAGCTGTGGCAGATATTCTGATTCTGAAAAAAAGAGACAGATTGCTTGCAGAAGCCCCTGATTGGGTGGAACTTTCCAAAACCATCGACGGTATTGAAATCAATAAATATTTCGCTGCTTTCCCGCAGATGGTTCTTGGGAACATGAAAATGGTATCTGGCCCGTTTGGTATGCGTCCTACTTGTGCCGAACTGCCTAACACAATACTTTCTACAGCGTTATCATCTACCCTACCCTACATTCATGGTAAAATAGATTCCATTACCCTGTTCGGTTCGGATGATGAAGAAATCGACGATACCATTCCTGCTGATCCGAATGTGAAAAACTACAGTTTTGTGGTTATTGAGGATACGGTATATTATCGTGAAAATTCCGTAATGTACCCGACTAAGGTAGCCAAGGCAACTGAAAATCGCATCAGAGGTCTGGTAAAAATCAGAGATTGTACCTATGAACTGATTCAATGCCAGCTCACAGACATTTCCGATGATAAAGTCAAGGAAAAACAAACTGAGCTGAATACATTGTATGACGGATTTTTTAAGGATTTTGGCCCGATCACATCCATGGGTAATAAAAATGCCTTTGAGCAGGATTACAGCTACTATATGCTCTGCTCTCTGGAGGTATTGGACGAAGAAGGAAAATTCCTCAAAAAAGCGGATATTTTTCATAAGAGAACCATCAATAAGCCTATCTCTGTAACACATACTGATACTGCCGTAGACGCATTGGCTGCATCCATGAATGAGAAGGCTATGGTTAATCTGGAATATATGGAAGAATTAACAGGAAAAGACCAGGATACCCTGATTAAGGAGTTGAAAGGACTTATTTTCTTGAACCCGATCACTCAGCATTGGGAGCCTGCAGATGAATATCTCAGCGGCAATGTTGTCAGAAAATTAAGCGTTGCAAAATCCTATGCTGCAAATGATGCTATGTATGCCGAAAATGTAGCTGCATTGGAACGTGTGCAGCCGGAGAAACTGGCAGCTACGGATATTGAGGTTCGTCTTGGTGCAACATGGATTGAGCCAAAATATATTGAGGATTTCATGCGTGATGTGTTTAAAACATCTTATATGATGATTAAAACAAGTATTCAGGTACAATACAGTCCTATGACCGGTCGCTGGTTTATCAGCAATAAAGGTAATGACTCCGGCAACCCGCTGACAACCAAAACATACGGCACCGATCGTATGAACGGCTACTATATTCTGGAGCGCACCCTGAATCAAAGTGATGTAAAGATTTATGATTCCGTCCCTACCCCTGACGGAAAGGATAAGCGTGTATTAAATAAAACCGAAACATCCCTTGCACTGCATAAACAAGAGGCGATCAAAGAAGCCTTTAAAGATTGGATTTTCTCCGATCCGCAACGCAGGCAGGAACTTTGCGAGGTTTATAACTCTACGTTTAACACAATCCGTCCAAGAGAATATGACGGCAGTCACTTACAGTTTCCAGGCATGACACCGGATATTTCTCTGCGCCCTCACCAGAAAAATGCAATCGCACATATCCTGTATGGCAAAAATACCCTTCTGGCACACAGCGTAGGGGCTGGGAAAACCTATACCATGACCGCCGCAGCAATGGAGCTTAAGCGTATTGGACTATGCAATAAATCTATGTTTGTTGTACCAAATCACTTAATCGGGCAGTGGGCAAGCGAATTCCTTCGCCTGTACCCCGGCGCAAATGTTCTGGCAACAACAGAGAAGGACTTTGAAAAGAAAAACCGGAAACGGTTCTGTTCCAGAATTGCTACAGGTGATTATGATGCAGTTATTATCGGTCACTCGCAATTTGAGCGAATTCCCCTCTCTACAGAACGTCAGATTGCATCCATTAACAAGCAGCTGGAGGACTTAGAAATGTCCATTTCTGCATACTCTGCAGAAACCGGTATGCACTTTACCGTAAAGCAGTTTGAGAAAACGAAGAAAAATCTGGAAGCAAAACTGGAACGCCTGACAAGTGGGAAAAAGGACGATGTTGTTACTTTTGAGCAGCTTGGTATTGACCGTCTTTTCGTAGACGAGAGCCATACATACAAAAATTTGTTCTTGTATACGAAGATGAGCAATGTTGCAGGTGTGCAGACAACGGATGCAAAAAAATCCTCCGATATGTTCAATAAATGCCAATATATCTCTGAAATCACAGGGAATAAAGGCATTACATTTGCAACAGGCACACCCATCAGCAACAGCATGACGGTGCGCCCGTAAGGGGCTGTAATAATCTTACCTTGAGCAAGTAATAGGGCAAGG
>OFOU01000071.1_pt1 | contig 88323 bp, 79 predicted proteins | sample 1542061 | NCBI WGS metagenome assembly OFOU01 (sample SAMN04209239, study PRJEB22552) | human gut metagenome | biome: gut; material: feces | host: Homo sapiens | place: USA: Oklahoma
AACAACAAAAGAATTAAAGTAAAATTAAAAGGATTAACTCCTGCATCATACAGGAGTCAATCCTTGTTAATCAACAATTAAAATATGTGTCTAAGAAAATGGGTTCACTATAAAGTGGACTTTTTTATTTTTTGATAAATTATAGTTTTTTACTATTAATATTTATTTCAAAAAATAGAAAAGAGCCACAATTTTGTGGCTCTCTGATAAGTTATATTAAACTAATTTTTTTAATTCATCAGCAACAAATTCAACTTGTGGTCCAACAATTACTTGAACTGCAGTTTGACTTGGTTTTAATACACCAGGTACATATTTTTTAATTTCTGCATCTTTAACTATTGAACTATCTTTAACTTCAAGTCTTAATCTTGTAGTACAGTTGTCAACTATTACGATATTTTCTTTTCCACCTAATAATGGAAGTAAAATAGCTGCTAATTGTGCATTATCTGAAGCTCCATTTACTTCAACTACATCTTCAACATCTTCATCTTCTCTTCCTGGAGTTTTGATGTTGAATTTAGCAATAGCAACACTAAAGATTAAGTAGTAAAGTACGAAAAATACTAATCCTAGAACTATTAACATATATGGGCTATTTGCATTTGGATTACGTAGAGATAGGAAGAAATCAACAAATCCTGCTGAGAATCCAAATCCTGCCATCCATTTAAATGTAGCTGCTATAAATACTGCAATTCCTGTTAAAATTGCATGGATTAAATATAGTCCAGGTGCAACAAACATGAATGCAAATTCGATTGGTTCTGTAACTCCTGTAAAGAAGCTTGCAAATCCTGCTGCTAACATGATAGATTTTATTTTTTCTCTATTAGCTGGTTTTGCAGTTTTAATAAATGCTAAACAAGCTCCTAATAATCCAAACATCATAATAGGGAAGAATCCAGCTTGATACATTCCTACATGGTAAGTTGCTTTTACAGCTTCTGGTAATCCTTCGTAAGCTGCTGCTTGAGGTCCCCAGAATCTTCCTATATCATTGATTCCAGCAACGTTAAACCAGAATACTGAGTTTAGTGCATGGTGTAATCCTACTGGAATTAGTAATCTGTTAAAGAATCCATAAATTCCTGCTCCGATTGGTCCCATTTTAGCAATGCTGATTCCAAATCCTACAAGACCACTGTAAATTGCTGGCCATACATATAGTAAGATAAATGATACTACAATTGCTACTACTGAAGTAATAATTGGCACAAATCTCTTTCCACTAAAGAATGAAAGGAACTTAGGTAGTTCAAGTGTATGGAATTTGTTATATAATTCCCCAGCTATAACCCCGCATAAGATTCCAACAAATTGGTTATTGATTTTTCCAAATGCTGGAGATACTTGATCAGCTGGAACACCAGTTAATTGAGCTACTGCTCCTGTAGAAAGTAAAGTTGTAACAACTTGGAATGCCACTAACCCTGCTAGAGCTGCAGCTCCATTTTTGTCTTTAGAAAGTCCAAAAGCAACACCGATTGCAAACAATATAGGCATATTATCTATAATTGCAGCTCCTGCTTTTATTAAGAATGCTGCAAGTTGGCTATTAGCTCCCCATCCAGTTGGGTCAATCCAATATCCAATTCCCATTAAAATTGCTGCTGCTGGTAGTACTGCTACTGGTACCATCAAAGCTTTTCCTATTTTTTGAAGATAACTAAACATAGTTCTCCCTCCTTAAAAATGTTTTGTTAATTTTTTTTTAACAAAATTTTGACATAAAAGAATTTATAATTCACTTATGAACTAATTATAGCATAAGAACAGGATTATTACCACTAGAATTTTATTTTTTTTGTTCTTTTTTCTAATTATTTTAACTATTTATATACATTATAATATTGATATATAAATATATTCTTTATAAACTTCTCTAATGCAAAATTTGTAATTTATAACTTTACTTTCATTTGAGTGATATATCGAAAAAATATTTTTAAAATTTTTAAATTATTGCATAAAAAAACTCCAGCAATCAAATACTGGAGTTAAAATTCTTATTATAAAATAAATCCACTAGCTACTACTTTTCTATCTTTATCATAGAAAACAACCCCTTGCCCAGGAGTAACAGCTCTAACTTTTTCTTCAATAAAATGAACTTCAATATTACCATCATTTAAAAGAGATAATCTACATTTATGAAGTTGATCTCTTGAACGTGTTTTTGCCCAACACTCTAAATTATCTAAATCCTCTATTTTATCCACAGAGATAAGATTGATTTTTTCAGCTTTTAAACTATCTTTGAAAAGCATCTCATTGCTTCCAACTACAACACAGTTTCTTTTTGAGTCTAGTTCTACAACATAAAGAGGTTTCTCAACTGCTATTCCTAGCCCTTTTCTCTGTCCAATTGTATAGAAAGATAACCCCTTATGTTTTCCTAAAACCTTTCCATCTGTATCAACTATATTTCCTGGCTTACCTGCTTTTCCCTTAGTAGCTGCCATTAAAAATTCTTTTAATTTTCCATCTTCAACAAAACAGATCTCTTGAGAATCCTTTTTAGCATAAACTCTTACTCCTAAAAGCTCAGCTAACTCTCTAACTTTTGATTTTTCTAAATCTCCTATTGGGAATTTTAGATATTTTAAATTCTCTTTATTCATTTGAGAAAGGAAATAAACTTGATCTTTTCCCATGTCGTCACCCATTGAAAGAATACCATCTTTCAATTGAGTATAATGCCCAGTAGCCATGAAATCTGCCCCTTTAGAACGAGCAAAATCAATAAGCTTACCAAGTTTAATATATCTATTACATATCATACATGGGTTTGGAGTTTTTCCATGCAGATATTCATCTACAAAATAATCAATTACCTTTTCTTTAAAATCCTTTGTTACATCAAGTAGATAGAAAGGAATACCTAAATCATCACAAACTTTTTTAGCATCTTCATCTTCAGGTTTGCATGTTCTCATAGTGACACCGATTACATTGTACCCCTGTTTTTTTAATAGATATGCTACTGTTGAGCTATCTACACCACCACTCATAGCCACAGCTATTGTAGTATTTTTGTTGTTTTCATCATATTCAAGGTATTTTGAAAACTCGTTGTTAATGTTATTCATATAAAACCACCTTTAATATTAAATTTGATTCTTATCTAAAAATGATTTGATTTAATGAATGAAATAGTGTGATTATTCCAAAAATAAAGATTATTAAACCTGATATTCTTGAAATTTTTATTAAATTTTCCTCAGTAATAGTTCTTCTCCAGTGAGAAAGAAGATATGTAGTTGTAAACCACTCTAAAGCTCCACCTATAAAAATACCACTACTTACCATAAAAGGTATATACTCACTATCAGAATCAAAAAGTCTTAAAGTTGTAAAGATAACCATAATGGTAAAAATACTTGAAATATTAGCAAGAGCTATAAAGAAAGTTGTAAAATAGTTTTGAATTAACCCAACAGGATCAGCTTCAACTTTTTTTAGTTTCATCTTATTTGACATTTTTTTAAGTCCTACAACTAAAAGGAATATAGCTATACCTGTTTCAAGATAACATTCATATTGTTTTACAATATCTTCCACTTGATTAAGAAAGAGTAGAGCTGTTAAACCATAAACAACATCTATGGTTACCATTCCTAGAGAGGATATATACCCCTCTTTTTGACCCTCTACCAATGTTTTTTCCATGCAATATATTCCAACTGGACCAAAAGGAAGCGAAAGAATTAAGCCAGTAATAATTCCTTTAAAAAATGTTAAGTCCAAAATACAACCTCCAACTATTGATTAATTATACTATTATTTTTACTTTATAAAAATAAATTTCCTTTAGAAAATAAAATTAATTTTAAATCATCTATTTTTTAGATAATCATCATTAAAATTATAACATAAAAAATTTTGAATTTCTATTTGTTATTAAAAAATGTAAGAAAAAAACAGAAAAATCTTATTTGAAACTTTTAGGGAATAGGGTATAATTGTAATAGATAAGAAAAAAGGGGGATAAGTTTGAAAAAAAAATTGACAGAGCAGGAGATAGAGGCTCAAATGGAAAGGGCGTTAGATAAGATTCCTTTTGAGATAAAAAAAATAAAATTTGCCCTTGAAATTATAAAAAGGGTAAAAAGAATAAAAAAATTATTTAAATTTTAATATAAAATGGTTTGTATGGAGGAGATATGTTATCTGAAAAATTAACAAAGAGAATAGGAACAATAGCAAGAGAGTTTGAGAAAATGGGATATACATTAGAGGAGGATCTTCTTGAACTTGCAGAGATGAGAGAGGATATAGCAGAGAGACTGGAAAATACAAAATTTAAAAAGATAGAGTTTTATGAGGACAAGGAGCTTCACTCAGTTGGAATGACTTTGGAAGATGTACAGATAGAGTTTTTCATAACTGAGGGAGAGGATGAGGAAGGACCTTGGTATGAAGCAGAAGCAGAGATAATATTCTTTTAATTAATATAAAGGGGAGTGAGTGTAATGAAGATATTTGATGGACATGCTGATATTTGGTTTGATGTGGCATCTAAAAGAAAAAAGGGGTTAGAAAATATAGTGAAAAACTATCACTATGATAGATTTAATGCTGGAAAAATCATGGGAGGAATTTTTGTAGCTTATCTTGATGATGAAAGTGTTGTTGTAGATGATGAAAAAGAGATGATGTTTATGGTAAATTCTGCAATGCACGAATTGAGAGAGAATCAAGATCTATTTAATATTATAAAGAATCAAGGGGACTTCAATAGAGGGCTTGTAAGTGAAAAAATGAATGTTCTTATGGGAATAGAGGGATTAAGAGCTATAAAAGAGAATCTTGATTGGTTGGATACTTTCTATGCTCTTGGATTTAGACATGCCTCTCTTACTTGGAATGAGCAAAATGCTTTAGCAACAGGAGCTAGAGGAGATGAAAATAGAGGAATAACTCCACTTGGAATAGAGGCAGTAAAAAAACTGAATAGATTGGGAATGGTTGTTGATGTTTCACATGCTAATGAAAAAAGCTTTTGGGGAATCTATGAAGCAAGTAGTAAGCCTATTATAGCTTCACACTCAAATGCAAGAAGTTTATGTGATCATGTGAGAAACCTAAGAGATGAGCAGATAAGAGCAATAGCTGAAACAGGGGGACTTGTAGGGGCAGTGGCTTTTAAAGGCTTTGTAAGTACCAATAAAGAGGAGCAAACTCTTTCAAAATATGTAGATCATATTGATCATATGGTTGATTTAGTAGGGGTAAAACATGTTGGAATAGGTTTTGATTTCTGCGAATATCTACATGATGATAGAGATGGTAGAGATATGAATCCTCTTGGATTAGAAGATGCTTCAAAAGCTCAAGATGTAATTTCTGAACTTAGAAAAAGAGGGTATAAAGAGGAAGATATTAGAAAAATAGCATATGAAAACTTTATGAGAGTAATAGAAAATACATTGATAAAATAATCTTATAGGAGCGGGGATATGGAAAGAAAACTTTGGATATATGATTCTTTTACTAATGAGAAATTTAAGGGAAATCCAGCAGGAGTTGTATTAGATGGTAAGGGGTTAGAGGAAGATCAGATGCAACTGATAGCTAGAGAATTGGGATATCCTGAAACAGTTTTTATTTTTAAAGATGATTCTAAGATTAAAGTGAGATTTTTTACTCCTAAAGAGGAGATTGATCTGTGTGGACATGCTACCATTGCCTATGGAACAGCTCTTGTGGAGAGTGGTATGATCAATGTTAATGAGGGAGAAAACAAGATTGATATAGAAACAAATCTTGGAATTTTACCAATTATTATAACAATGGAGAATAAAAAGGTTAAAAATATTATGATGTATCAAGCTTCACCAAAATTGTCTAAAGATTTTATTTTAGATAGAGAGAAATTGGCTAAATCTCTGAATATTTCTAGAGATGATTTTAGAGAGGAGATTGATATAGTAAAAGCTTATACAGGGGTATGGGATTTGATGATACCTTTAAAAAGTAAAGAGGCTTTAGATAATATAGATGGAAATATGAATTTAATAAAAGAGTTAAGTAGAGAGTTGGGAATTATCTCATTACACCCATTTTATTTAGATGAAAATAAGCAATTATATGCTAGAAATTTAGCACCTATTGTGGATATAGATGAAGAAGCTGCAACTGGAACCTCTAATGGAGCTTTAACTTATTATCTTTACTCTCTTGGAATAGTAAAGGATAGAGAGGAGATCTCTGTTATTCAAGGGGAGCAAATGGGAAGAAAAAGTGAGATAAGAGGAAAGATTCAAATTGAAAATGGGGAGATAAAAGTTTTAATTGGTGGTACAGCACTTAAAATAATTGAAGGGAATTTAATTTAAAAGAAAACTTATATAATTGATAAAGATGCAACTATGCAAATGTGTAGTTGCATCTTATTTTTTTAAGTAAAACTTTACACAATCTTTACATTGAATTATATTTGCTTTAACATTAGAAATATATAATTTAAGCTGAATACAATTCAAGGAGGGAGATTAAGATGGAATACGGAGTAATTGACATTGGGTCAAATACTATAAGACTTTCTATTTTTAAATATAATGAGGAAAAAAATATAGTAAAGCTTGTAACAAATAAAAAAGTTATAGTAGGGCTTACAGGTTATGTAAAAAAAGGGCAACTTTCAGCTTTAGGAATAACAAAATTATGTCGTACACTTCAAAAATTAAAGATGAGTTTAGAAAACTTTGAAATAAAAAATTATTCAGCTTTTGCAACAGCTTCTTTAAGAAATATCTCAAATACAGAGGAAGTATTAAAAGAGATTGAAAAAACAACAGGGATAAAACCTGAAATTATTGTAGGAGAAGAGGAAGCAAGGCTTGATTTTATTGGAGCAAAATCTGGAATGAACCTTGAAAGAGGAATTTTAGTTGATATTGGTGGAGGAAGTACAGAGATTGTTCTATTTAATAATGGAGAGATAGAGAAATTAACAAGTATTCCTATTGGAGCTCTTAATCTTCAAAATAAAGTAGTAAAACATATAGTTCCAGAGGAAAAAGAGATAAAGAAGATGAGAAAAATTATAAAGGAAGCTCTAAAAGAGTTAAATTGGGAGCATGAACAAAATTATAAATACCTTTACGGTATTGGAGGTTCATTAAGAGCTTGTATGAATATTATAAAAGAAACAAAAAATCTCCCATTAGAAGATAAATCTTTCTTTGTTGAGGAGCTTTATAATATTGTAGATATTTTAAAAAATGGTGGAACTTGTGAGGAAACAAAGGAATTATATAGATTGATTCCTGAAAGAATATTCTCTTTTGCTGGAGGAGTAGTAATTTTAAGAGAGATCGTCGATACTTTTGGAGTAGAGAAAGTTATAATCAGTAAAAATGGTGTAAGAGAAGGATATTTTATTGATAGAGTTATCAAAAAAGATGAAGAGAAGGTAGAAAATAATGAAGCTTGATTATATTGAAAATAGAGAGATCTCTTGGCTAAAATTTAATGAGAGAGTACTTGAAGAAGCTGTTAGTGAAGATAATCCACTTCTTGAAAGATTAAAATTTCTAGCAATATTTACTAGTAATCTTGATGAATTTTTTATGGTAAGAGTTGGAACAATGAATGATTATATAAAATATGTTCCAGATTACGTAGATGGTAAAACTGGTATGAATGCTAGAGAGCAACTTGAAAAAATTTATGAGATATCAAATAGACTTTATCAAAAGAGAGATAAGGTTTTTGAAAAGCTTATGACTCTTCTTGAAAAGGAGAATCTAAAAAAAGAGAAGATAAAAGATCTATCTAAAAAAGAGTTATCATATTTAGAGAAATACTTTTTCAATAATATATTTCCTATGTTATCTCCATTGATTATAGATGCTTGGCACCCATTTCCCTTTATTCCTAATAAGCAATTAAATGTTATAGTTTATCTATCTAACAAGAAAAAAGAGGTACTTGGAATGGTTCCAGTTCCAAATAATATGGAGAGAGTTATTCTTATAGATAAGGAACTTGGAAGATATGTACTTTTAGAAGAAGTAATTTTACACTTTGTAAAAAATATTTTCTCTATGTATGAATTAAAAGAGAGTTCTATTATGAGTGTTACAAGAAATATGGATATTGAGACTGATGTGGAAAATTATGATGAAAATCTTGATTATAGACAGTATATGAAGCAAATTGTAAAAACTCGTAATAAGTTAGAACCACTTAGAATGGAGATTCAGTCTAGAATTAGTGAAAAATTTTTAGATTCACTACTACAAAGATTAAATCTTTCAGAGGAGCAAGTATTTACTTTTAATTGTCCAATAAATTTAAGTTACCTATTTAATATCAGTAGTTTTTTACCACCAAATGTAACAACAAAACTTTCTTATAGTGCTTTTTCACCAGTTGTTCATCCAATAGCAGATAAAAAACATAGTGTTATAGACTTTATAGAGAAGAAAGATCTGTTACTTTTCTATCCTTTTGAAAGTATGAAACCTTTTTTAAATTTGATAAAAGAGGCGTCAGAAAGGGAGGATGTACAATCTATAAAAATAACTTTATATAGAATTTCAAAGGACTCTAAGTTGGCTGAATATCTGATAAATGCTGTGGAAAATGGAAAAGATGTTACAGTTTTAATGGAGCTTAGAGCTAGATTTGATGAAACGAATAATATTGAATGGGCTCAAAAATTGGAAGAAGCAGGTTGCCACATAATTTACGGAACAGATGGGTTTAAAGTTCACTCAAAAATCTGTATGATAACTTATAGAAAAGATGGAGAGATTAAACATATTACTCAAGTTGGAACAGGAAACTATAATGAAAAAACTTCAAAAATGTATACTGATTACTCTTTTATGACTTCTGATATAGAGATCGGAAGAGATGCAGATATCTTCTTTAAAAATATGGCTCTGGGAAATCTTATGGGAGTATACAAAAAACTTTGGGTAGCTCCATCTAGTTTTAAACAAAATATTTTGAAGAATATAGATAATGAGATTGAAAAGGCAAAAAGAGGAGAAGAAGGTAAAATAGTTATAAAATGTAACTCTTTTACTGATAAAGATCTTATTCTTGCATTGGCAGAAGCTTCTGATTTAGGAGTAAAAATAACACTTATTGTAAGGGGAATCTGTTGCCTTGTACCACAAACAGAGGGAAAAACTAGAAATATAAAGGTTGTAAGTGTTGTTGGAAGATTCTTAGAACACTCAAGAATATATAGTTTTGGAGTAGGTGAGGAGCAAGTTCTTTATATAGCTTCTGGAGATATGATGACAAGAAATACAGAGCATCGTGTAGAGGTTGCTTGTCCAATTTTTGATAAAGATATAAAAGAGAGAATAAATTCTCATATAGAAACTATTTTAGAAGATAATCAAAAAGCAAGGGTATTGGAGGCTAATGGAGAATATAAGATAGTTTCTAGCTCAAAAAGTGAAAGAAAGATAAATTCACAAGAGGAGTTTATTAGAGAAGCTGAGAAAAATATTTATCAAATAATTACTGAAGAACCTAAAGTAGTGGAAGAGAAAAAAGCTGTAAAAGAAGGTTTTTTTAAAAGATTGTTTCATATTTCATAAAATAAAAGCTGTTGAAGATTGGTGGTTTTAGGCTTTCAATTTTCACAGCTTTTTTATTTATATTTGTTTTATAATAACAGTCAAAATCAATATAAGTGGATATTAAATTTTAGTAAAATATTGACAAGGAATAAAATAATTGCTATAAATGATATAGTGGCAGAATCATTAAAAGAAATAATGAAAACAGTTATAAACTTGAGAGAAGATATTTTTCTAACAAAACTATATTTTATACTATAAATTTAATAAAATATGGAGTTAAAAATATATTTTAAGATTCATATGCTACTTATCTATTTTCTAAAAAATTTAATATATTATTGATTTCTAGGAGATACTAACTATAGCATAATATTTATTTCTTTTGTGTTCAGAACATTAAACGTATTTTGAGGGGTGGCTTCTATGAAAACTATTTTTGACAAAACAAACTTTGTAAATCTTCCTATTAAAAACAGAATTTTCAGAAGTGCTGTTTGGGAGGGGCTTGCAAAAAATGAGCATATGACTGATGAGCTTTTCAGAACATATGAGGAGTTAGCAAAGGGGGGAACAGGGGTAATTATAACAAGTTTTGTTACTGTGAATCCAGATGATATTCCAGCTCCTAATATGTTGGGAATATATGATGATTCTTTTATAGAAGAGTATAAAAAGCTTACAGATATGGTTCACTCTTATGGAGCTAAGATATTTATACAACTTGTAGCTGGAGGATCACAAGGTAGAAATAATAGTAATTTAGGGAAAACTATTTACGGACCTTCTGCTCATGTAAACCCAATTACAGGAATTGAAGCTGTAGAGATGTCAAAAGAGAAGATAGATGAGGTAGTACAACTTTTTAAAGATGCAAGTGCAAGAGCTAAAGAGAGTGGTTTTGATGGTGTTGAAATTCATGCTGCTCATGGATATTTGATTAGTCAATTTTTAAATCCATTATTTAATAAAAGAGAAGATGAGTATGGAGGAGATGTTGATGGAAGAGGAAGACTTCTAATAGATACTTATCTTTCAGTAAGAGAAGCTGTTGGTGATGACTTTATAGTTGGTATGAAGATCAACTGTGATGATTTTGTAGATGGTGGATTTAACTTTGGTGAAAGCTCATGGATATGTGAAAGAATGGCTATGATGGGAATGGACTTTATTGAAATAAGTGGAGGAAATGCTATTAGAAAAGTTACATCACCAGAGGAGGAAAGCTATTTTAAAGCCTTTGCTAATATAGTTGCTGAGGACAATAATATTCCTGTTATACTTGTTGGAGGAAATAGAGATATTGATAGTGTAGAGGAGATTTTAAATAATAGTAGTATTGAGTATTTTGCCTTTGCTCGTCCACTTATTCATGAACCTAACCTACCTAATAGATGGGAAAGTGGAGATAGAGCAAGAGCTAAATGTATCTCTTGCAATAGATGTAAAGGGGAAAATGGAGTAAGTTGTATTTTTAATAGATAGTAGTAATGAGCTGTGTAGATCAAATTTGGTTTACATAGCTCTTTTTTTATTACTAAAATATAATATAAAAGATTAAAAATATTAATTATAAATATTTAATAACTATATTAAAAAAGTCCTTTATTTTTAATTTCTAATGATAAAAAACTTTTAAATATGCTGAAAAATAACTATATTGTTCTTTTTAAAAATTAATTGAATTAAAATAAATCATATAAAATAAAAATAATTGTTGACTTAACTACAAAAAAGTAGTATATTGTAGTAGAAAACTTCAAATAGAAAAATAATTATTACATAGATACTAAAATATTAAAATAAGGGGGGAACTTTTATGATAAGAAAACCGATAATAGGAATTACATCAGCTCATGAAAAGGAAGAGGGATTAAGAAATTATCATAGAACTACTGTAAGTATAGATTACACTAAAGCAGTTGTAGCAGGAGGGGGAATTCCATTAGTTATTCCAGTTACAAGTGATAGAGAGATAATAAAAGCTCAATTAGAGTTAGTGGATGGACTTCTTTTATCAGGAGGTGCTGACTTAAATCCATTCCTATATGGACAAGATTTTAAAGAGGGAATAGGAGTTATTTCACCAGAGAGAGACGAGTGTGAAATGATGATATTAGAGGAGTTTTTAAAAACTGGTAAACCTATTCTTGGAATTTGTAGAGGGCATCAACTTATAAACACATATTTTAATGGAACACTATTTCAAGATATGAGATATTTTGGAAAGGATTATTTGAAACATAGACAAGATCTATATCCAGAATTAGCAACACATATTGTAAACATAGTTGATAAAGATAATATGCTAGCTGAACTTTATGGAGAAAAGATAGCTACAAACTCTTTCCACCATCAAATTGTTGATAAATTAGGAGATGGATTAACAGTTATAGCAACAGCAAATGATGGAGTAGTAGAAGCTTTTCAAATGAAATCACACAAGTTCCTTTATGGAATTCAATGGCATCCTGAAATGATGACTGCTAGAGGAAATCAAGAGATGAAAAAGATATTTGAAACTTTTGTAAAACATTGTGAGGTGAAGTAATTGAAAATATTTAAGAATGGAAAATTTCATTCTTTTAATTCAGAGAATACAGTTTACGAGGCTTTAGTAGTAGAAAATGAAAAAATTATCTTTACTGGATCAACAGAGGAAGTATTAAAAAATTACGAGGATAAAGCTAAAGAGATAGTAGATTTTGAAGGGAAAACAATAGTTCCAGGGTTTAATGACAGCCATGTACACTTTATGAACTATGGTTATACAGAGAAAAAGGTAAAACTTCATCACTGTAAAACAATAGCTGAATTGATTGAATTAGGGAAAAAAGCACAACCTTATGGGGGATGGATATTAGGTAGAGGGTGGAATCAAGATCTATTTTTAGAGGGAAATGGAATACCTGAAAAGAAAGATTTAGATAAAATTTCTACAACTATACCAGTATGTTATACAAGAACTTGTGGACATGTCCTTGTAGTAAATAGTAAAGCTATGGAAGTTTGTGGAATAACAAGAGATACTAAATGTTTTGGTGGAGAGATAGATTATGACAAGGGACTTTTTACTGAAAATGCACTTGAATTGATCTACTCACATATAGATCCACTGTCAGTAGAGGAATTAAAAGAGATAATCTTAGATACAACAGATAAATTTTTAGCTATGGGAATCACTTCAGTTCAAACAGATGATTTTTCATCTTTCCCAGATAAAGACTTTATGAAGATAGTAAAAGCTTATGAGGAGTTAAAAAAAGAGGGAAAATTAAAGGTAAGAGTCTATGAGCAATGTTTTATGGACACAGTTGAAAGAGTAAAGGAGCTTTATGAAAGTGGACTTACACCAAATAAAGGAGACAATCTTTTCAAGATAGGTCCAATTAAAATGTTACTTGATGGTTCTTTAGGGGGAAAAACTGCTTTGATGCTAGAGCCTTATGAGGGGGAAGAGAGCAACAGAGGGGTAGTTACATATACTCAGGAAGAGTTTGATAAATTAACAAAATATGTAGATTCTCTAGGGTATCAAATTGCAGTTCATGCAATAGGTGACGGGGCTATAAAAATGGTATTAGATAGCTATGAAAAACTTCCAGATCCAGCTAAGAGAAGGGATGGAATTGTTCATTGTCAAATAACAAATTTAGAGCTTATAAAGAGAATAAAAGAGATGGGAATAATCGCTTATATTCAACCAATATTCTTAGATTATGATCTACATATTGTAGAGGCTAGGATTGGAAAAGAGAGAGCATCAAAATCATACACTTGGAAAACTATGTTAAATGAAGGAATAAAACTTTGTTTTGGTTCAGACTCTCCAGTTGACAGTGCTGATGTGATAAAAGCTATTCACTGTGCAGTAAATAGAGAGGATATAAGTGGATATCCAATTGGTGGTTGGCTTCCAGAAGAAAAGCTAACAGTGGAAGAGGCAATAAGATGTTATACAGTTGATAGTGCATATGCTGCTTTTGATGAAAATATTAAGGGTAGTTTAGAAATTGGAAAATTGGCAGACTTTGTAGTTTTAGATAGAGATATCTTTAAAATTAAAAAAGATGAAATACTTTCTACAAACATTGTGGCTACAGTTGTAGGTGGAGAGGTTTTATATAAAAAAGCATAGGGGGTAAAAAAATGTTAAAGTTTTTTGAGGCTTTGGTAAACTTCCTTTGGGGATTACCAATAATTGTTATCATTTTGGGAACGGGATTCTATTTTACTTTCAAAACTGGATTCTTCCAAGTTGTACATTTAAGACATATATTTTCTGAAACTATTATGAAAATAATAAAGAAAGGAAATAAGGGAGAAGAGGGTGGAGAAGGACTAATCACTCCATTCGAGGCAGTTTCTACAGCTATTGGAGGTTCAGTAGGAGTTGGAAACATTGGGGGAGTTGCTACAGCAATGGCAGTAGGAGGTCCAGGGTCTCTATTTTGGTTATGGATTGCAGCTTTTGTAGGAATGATCTTAAAAATGGCAGAGGTTGCTCTAGGGGTTTACTACAGAGAAAGAGATGAAAAAGGTGAACTTTATGGTGGACCTACTTATTATATGGAAAAAGGTCTTGGGGAAGAAAAAGGGCATAAATGGTGGATTATACCAGCAGTAATATTTGGAGGAGGAATCTTCTCAACATTCTTCATTACAGTTCAAAACTATACTGTATCAGAAGCTATGAACTCAGCATTTGGAATTCCAATTATCTATGCAAGTATAGCTTACATAGTTTGTAACTACATTATTATTATTGGTGGAATCAAAGGGTTAGGGAAATTAGCAGGTAAATTAGTTCCATTTATGTGTTTATTCTATATTTTAGCAGCTCTATATATCATCATAGTTAATATAGAAAACTTACCTACAGCAATCAAACTTATCTTTGATGGAGCATTTAATGGAACAGCAGCAGTAGGAGGATTTGCAGGGGCATCATTTAGATTTATTGTTAGACAAGGTATGTCAAAATCAGTATTCAGTAACGAAGCTGGTTGGGGAAGTTCTCCAATGATTCATGCTTCAGCTCAAACTGACCATCCAATTAAACAAGGACTTTGGGGAGCATTTGAAGTATTTGTAGATACTATGGTAGTTTGTACATTAACTTGTTTTGTAATTGTTATTACAGGTGTATGGAACAGTGGAAAAACAGGAGCAGACTTAACACTAAGTGCTTTTGAAACTGGAATGGGACCTGCAAGTAAGATAATTATAGCAGTTGGAATCTTCCTATTTGGAGTAACAACTTCATCAGGTTGGTATGCTTACTATGAAATTATTTTAAGACATCTTATGAAAAAATCACCAAGATTAAAAAATGGAATCTTAAAGTTCTATAAAATATTCTATCCAGTGCCAGGATTTACAATGGTTGCTATAGTTACATTAAAAGGAATGCCAGGACAAGCAGTATGGTTATTTGCTGACTTTACTACAGCAGTTCCTACATTTGTAAACATAGCTGTAATGCTTGCTTTAAGTGGAACATTCTTTAAACTATTTAAAGATTATAAAACAAGATATATCTTAAAACAAGAGGTAAAACCTGAAGATGAAATCGCTGTATTCTACAATGAAAAAGAGAAATTTGAAGCAGCACAAAGAGAAAAATTAAATAAAAACAGATAATTTATAAAAAAGACTGCACAAGTTAAAAGTTTAAACTATTAGCTTGTAGCAGTCTCTTTTTTTCTTTACTCTATTTTTTTATTTTTTCAACTAATGAAGTTAATTCTCTATCTTTTAACCATTCTTTTAATGAAATTTTATTTAATGAGTTAAATCCTGTTGAAGGAACAGCATTTCTAGCTAAACTTACATAAGGAGCACAAGTAAGTGAAGTTCCGATTTCTCCAGGTTTCATTATAGTATAAGCAAATCCTACATAAGTTCTTTCAAATAAAACATGAGAATCTTGTCCACAACTTACAACTGACCATGCTACTGATTTTCTGTGTTCTTCTAGAAATGCTTTTAGATCTTCAGCACTGTCGTTTTTTATCCATAGTCCAGCATCTTCTATAAATAGATCTGCACAGTTGTCTCTATCTGCTGATAGAGATAGAGCTATAAAACACCATACTCCATAAGCTTCTCCCTCTTTTAAAGGTCTATCTTCTTTTGGTCTGTATGCTGTTACCCCTTTATTTGCACAAATTGTATGAGCTCCTGGAAGTAGAGTAAATCTTCTTTCTTTTTCTGTACCGAATAGTTCGATTCCTGCTTCTAATAATGGTTTAGCATCATATACATGTAGTTTAGAACCATCATATTGATCTATTTCTAAAACAGGTTTAATTTTTTTATCTATAATATTATTGTGAGCTGCTAAATCATGCCCCCATACTTGTCCTGCTATTCCACAGAATGATGAGGCTGTTAACATATTTATTTGACCAACATAAGCATCATTTATCTCAGCTCTATCATATGAAACTATTCCATCTAGTAAGAAATCATCTGTTTTTTCAACTGTTCCAACTGATACTTTTAAAACTGAAACATAACCATTTCCTTGAGCCCCTGGAGCTCCATAACCATCACAGTAGTTTTCATAAGGGCTAATAGCTGTCTTATCAATTCTTGGTGCACGTACTCTTCTTTCTTTTTCCATTATAAAACCTCCATTTAATTTGATAGATGATTATTAACATCACAAATCCTGATCTTTTAACATTCATCTATTAGAGGTATTCTAAAATAAATATAATTTCCTTTTAATTAAATAAAAAAATAATAACTTTAATAAAAAGTATCTTTAAATAAATAAAACAAAAAATATTAGTGTTGTTGAGAGATAAAAATATGTTAAAATAATATTAGAGGAGAGATAAAAATTTCAGTATCATATATTATGAAAGATATTTTACTAAACAGAATAGAATTAATTAAATAAGAACTATATTTAAAATATAATGAGAAGAGGGTGAAATTTATGAAAAAAATTACAATGTTATTATCTGTTGCATTTATTTTACTTTTTAATATTTCTGATGCAAAAGCTGAAACTATTCAAGATGAAATTGCAAGGATAGAGGGGAAAGCTTATGAGTATGAAGGGGATATTTCCAATGCAGAAACTCAAATGGAGATGAATCTTTATTCTGGAGATCTATATCAGCTTTGGGATGATGAGCTTAACTCTATTTGGAAAAGACTTAGTAAAGAGTTAACTCCTGAAATGAAGAAAAAGGTGCTTAATCAACAAAGAGCATGGATAAAAAGAAAAGATGAAAATGTAAAATCAGCTGGGGATATGGTTGATGGGGGAAGTATGCAACCATTAGTACATAATTCAAGGGCAGCAGAGATGACAAGAACAAGAGTATATGTACTTGCTAAATATTTAGCTAATAATAGAAATGAGATATTTATAATTCCATCTGAAGTTAAAAAAAGTATAAATGAGGCAGATCCCAACTTAAATGATGTTTTTAAATCATTTGAAGGACAATGGAAAATAGATGAAAAACCTAATACCTATATTGGTATTGAGAGAACAGATATGTGTTTATATGGAGTTGAAGGAAGCAATTGGACGCTTTGGGTAACTGATGAGGTTGTTCTTTCTGATAAAGATGTATATAGCTATACAAGGGATAATATAATATTTAAAGTTTCACGTAATGGCAAAAATAGTTTCTATAAACTTTCATTTACTTATGGAGATACTATTATTTTTGCATCTGGATCTTCTTTAGATAAAATGGATAATATTATAACTTTTTATTAAAAAAATTTAAGAGATTAATATAGAAAAAATATTATGATATTAAAAATATAGTGACTGATAAATTTAAGCAATTAGATTTTTTCTTGACAGGTAAATTTTTTTATGCTAAAATTCTGAAAAATAAATTCCATATAGAGAGATGGAGGGACAGGCCCTTTGATATCTCAGCAACCTATTCTTTTGAGTGTGGTGCTAATTCCTGATAGATGGTAAACTCTAAAAATTAACTAGACTTCTTTCATCTATTAGGTGAAGGAAGTTTTTTTTATAACAATTTTTGGAGGATAAATATGAAAATAACTGAACTATTTACAAAAAAGAAACCAACAATATCATTTGAAGTATTTCCACCAAATGAACTTTATTCACTTGATGAAGTTTTTTCAGTAATTGATGAACTTGCTAAACTAAAACCAGATTTTATAAGTGTTACTTATGGAGCTGGAGGCTCTACTAGAAGTAGAACAGTTGAAATTGCTTCTAAAATTAAAAATCAAAATCATATAGAGGCTCTTGCACACTTAACTTGCTTAGGAGCTACTGAAAAGGAGATTGACAGTATTGTAGAGGAGTTAGAGAGAAATAATATAGAAAATATTTTAGCCCTTAGAGGAGATTATCCAAAGGATGGCTCTCCAGTTAAAGTGGGTAATTTTTCTCACTCTTGTGATCTCATTAAATATTTAAAAAATAGAGATTTTGCTTTAGGAGGAGCATTTTATCCAGAGGGGCATCAAGATACTAATGATCTTTTAGATCTTTTTAATTTAAAGATAAAAGTTGATAGTGGAGTAGATTTTTTAATATCTCAAATCTTTTTTGATAATGAACAATTTTATGAGTTTAGAGAAAAATTGAAAAAACTTAAGATAACTACCCCTTTAATTGCAGGAATTATGCCTGTAACAAATGCTAAACAGATAAGAAAAATAACCTCTCTTTGTGGTTGTACAATACCTGAAAAATTAAGAAAAATCCTAGATAGATATGAGAACAATCCCAAAGCTCTTAAAGAGGCAGGAATAGCCTATGCAACAGAACAGATTATAGATCTTATGACATCTGATATTGATGGAATACATATCTATACAATGAATAAAGTAGAGATGGCTAAAAAAATAATGGAGAGCATAACAAATATAAGAGCTGATTTTGAGGGGGAATATAATGAAATTAATAGAGCAGTTAAATAATAAAATTCTTGTTTTAGATGGGGCTACTGGGACAGCTATACAAAAATATAATCTTGAAGATAGTTGTTTTCTTGGAAATAAAGGTTGTAATGAGATATTGAATATAACAAAACCTGAAGTTATTAAAGAGATTCATCTAAAATACATTGAATCTGGAGCTGATATTATTGAAACAAACTCATTTAATTCAAATAGAATCTCATTAAGTGAATATAATTTAGAGGATAGATCATATGAGTTTGCTAAGAGAAGTGGAGAGTTAGCTTTAGAGGTAAGAGATGAATATTTTAAAAGAACAGGGAAAAAAGTATGGGTAGCAGGTTCAGTAGGTCCTACAAGTAAAAGTGCATCTATTCCAACAGGAGATATACCTTATGAGAGAAAAATATCCTTTGATGAGCTTAAAGAGGCTTATTTTGAGCAGATACAAGGATTGATAGATGGAGGAGTAGATATTATTTTAATTGAAACTATCTTTGATGGAATTAATGCAAAATCTGCTGTTGTTGCTTGTGAAGAGGTATTTGAAAAGATAGGAAAGAGATTTCCAGTTATGATATCTGCCACTGTAAATAAGCAGGGAAAACTTCTTTCAGGACAGAGTGTAGAATCTTTAGTAGTGGCTTTAGATAGAGATTTTATAATATCATTTGGTTTAAACTGCTCTTTTGGAGCAAAGGATTTAGTTCCACTTATAAAAAAACTTGGAAAATTCATTAATAAATATATCTCGTTGTATCCTAATGCTGGACTTCCAAATGAAAATGGTGAGTATGATGAAACTCCAGAAAAGATGGCGGAAGATTTAAAAGAGGTAGTTGAAGAGGGGCATGTAAATATTTTAGGTGGTTGCTGTGGCACTCACTTTACCCATATATCTGCAATTTCTAAGCTTGTAGCTGGAAAATCTCCAAGAGCTATAAAAAATTTAAGTAGAAAATCAAATTATATATCTGGAAATGAGATCTATAATTTTGAAGATAAATTCTCTATTGTTGGCGAGAGAAATAATGTAGCAGGTTCAAAAATTTTTAAAAATTTAATAGAGGAGAAAAATTATGTGAAAGCTCTTGAAATTGCTCGTTCTCAAATAAAAAATGGAGCTAATATTATAGATATAAATATGGATGATGGACTTTTAAACTCAAGTGAGGAGATGAAAAAATATCTTCGTGTTATTCAAAATGATCCTCTTGTATCAAAATACCCTATTATGATAGACTCATCAGATTTTAAAACAATAGAAACAGCTTTAAAAAATATCTCTGGTAGAGGGATAGTAAACTCTATCAGTTTAAAAGAGGGAGAAAAGAAATTTATAGAAAAAGCTAAAATTATAAAAAAATATGGAGCTATTGTTGTGGTGATGGCATTTGATGAAAATGGACAAGGGGTATCTTTTGAAAGAAAGATAGAGATTTGCAACCGTTCATATAAAATTTTAAAAGAGTTAGGGTTTGAAAATTGGGAGATTATCTTTGATCCTAATATTTTAACTATTGGAACAGGAAGTGAAAATGATAGATATAATGGTATCAACTTTTTAAAAGCTTGTGCTTGGATAAAAGAGAATCTGAAATGTGGAGTTGTTGGAGGGCTTAGTAATCTTTCCTTTGCTTTTAGAGGGAACAACCCTCTTCGTGTCTCAATTCACTCTATCTTTTTAAATGAGGGGAAAAAACTTGGACTAAATTTTGCTATTATGAATCCAAGTGAAAAATCTCCAGAGCTTTCTTTAGAGGAACAAAGAATCATAAAAAATTTAATAGATGGAAAAGAGAGTGCTTTAGATGAGATATTATCCCTTTCAATTAAGAAAAATGATTTAACTATAAAAAAATCTAAGTTAAATAGCGTGGAAGAGAAGATTCAAGAGGCACTTATCTATGGTGGAAGTACAACTTTTAATGAGGATATTGACGAGGCTTTAAAACAATACTCTCCAATAGATATAATAGAAAAAATTTTAATTCCCGGAATGGAGAAAATAGGGAAAATGTTTGAAAATGGAGAATTATATCTTCCTCAACTTATTCGTTCTGCTAGTGTAATGAATAAAAGTATTGATATTTTAACTCCTCTTTTTGAACAAAACCATAAGATTCAATTTAAAGGCAAAATTCTTATGGCAACAGTTGCTGGAGATGTCCATGATATTGGAAAAAATATTGTAGGAACAGTGTTAAAATGCAATGGCTATGAGATAATAGATTTAGGAGTAATGGTTTCAAGGGAGAAAATTTTAGAAACAGCGAAAGGAGAAAAAGTTGATGTTGTTACTTTAAGTGGATTGATAAGTCCCTCTTTAAAGGAGATGGAGAAAATCCTAGAGCTTTTCAATGAAAATAATCTTGATATTCCAATTCTTATTGCTGGAGCAACTACTTCTAAACTTCATACAGCAGTAAAACTTGAGCCTTTATATAAAAATAAAACTCTTCATATAACTGATGCAATAGATACTCTTTCAACAATTAACAATATCTGTTCTAATAAAAGAGATGAATTTTTATTGAAACAATCAAAAAAATTATATGAAATATCTAAATTATATTTTAATAATAAAAAAGATAAAATTATTAAAGAAGAAAGAAAAGAAAATTTTAGTTCTCCTGTGATACTTCCTGAAAATTTAGGTAAAAACTTTATAGAAATACCAGTTAAAGCTGTGGAACCTCTTATAAATTATGATATTCTACTTCATAATTTTAAAGTAAAATCAACTTGTGAAGAGGAAAATATATTGAAGATATCAAAAGAGCTCATAAATACTATGGATAAAAATAATATATGTGTGAAATGTGCTTTTGGAATATTCCCTTGTGAAAAAGAGAGAGATTCTGTTATTGTAAAAGATGAAAATAAAAATTTTACATTGGAGTTTATAAGAGATAAATATAATAATCAACTTTTATCTCTTAGTGATTTTTTCAGTAAAGAGGACTATATAGGAGGTTTTGTTGTATCTGTTAATAGCTCTTTAGCTCCTAAAGATGATGAGTTTTTAGTTTTGCTTGAGAAGGTTCTTCTCACTAGAATAGTTGAAGCAGGAGCTGAATATCTACAAAGATATATTAGTGAAAATATTTGGAATATAAATATCCGCCCAGCTATTGGATATTCATCTCTTCCAAATCACTCAATGAAAGAGAACATTTTTAAATTAGTAGATGGGGAGAAAACAGGAGCTAAGCTTACAGATTCTTTTGCTATGATTCCATTAAGTTCAGTTTGTGGCATATATATTTCTAATCCTAAAAGTTTCTATGTGAACCACTCAACACTTTAAGAAGTGGGGGACTTCTTGCCTGTTAGGGTAAATTTTGAAAGTAATTTATCTAAAACATAGTTGATTAGATAGAAAATCTATTATATTTATAATATAATTAACTTAAAAAAGATTAGGTGAGATTATGAAAAAAATAAATTTATTTAAAGATGAAAAAGAGATATTAGAGATACTTCAAAAATATGGAGAGGGATATATAGTTGGTGGATATGTAAGAGATTCACTTTTAGGGATTGAGCCAAGTGATTGTGATTTCGTTACAAATTTAGATTATAGTAAACTTTTAGAGATATTTAAAGATTTTTCACCTAAAGAGATAGGAAAACATTTTGGAATTATTCAGATAATCTATAATGGAAAATCCTATGAGATAGCGAAATATAGAAAAGATATTGGTGTGCCAGAGGATAGGAAAAAGCAGGAGGTAGAGTTTACAAATAATATAATGGAAGATCTGAAAAGAAGGGATTTCACTATCAATGCAATAGCCTATGATGGAAAAAATTTCAGATATGTTGAGGGAGCAGAGGAGGATTTAAAAAATAAAACTCTGAGATTTGTAGGAGATCCTATTGCAAGAATTAAAGAAGATCCTTTAAGAATAATGAGATTTATTAGATTTTTAGCTACTAAAAATTTAAAAAGTGGATTTGAAATAGAAAAATTAAAGGATTATCTGTATCTTTTAGATAAAATTTCAATGGAGAGGATAAGAGATGAGTTTAATAAGATAATTCTCTCTAAAGATATAGAGAATGCTCTGTCAATTTTAGAAAAAAGTGGAGTGCTAGAATATATTATTCCAGAGTGGAGTGCAACAATAGGCTTTGATCAGAAGAATTCTCACCACTATTTAACAGTAGATGAGCATATAAAAAAGGTTGTTTCTCTATGTGATGAAGATTTAGAGTTGAGAATAGCAGCTCTTTTACATGATATTGGAAAACCTCAAACATTTACTTTAGATAGTGAAGGAAAAGGACATTTTTATAACCACGAGATTGAAAGTGCTAAGATAGCAGAGAGCATTTTAAAGAGAATGAAATATTCTACAAAGATAAGTGATAATATAAAAAATCTTGTTCTCTATCATTTGAATACTTTTAAGAATAGTGGAAGAAAATATGTAAAAAAGCTTATTAATGAGATGGGAAAAGATGAAATTTTAAAACTGTTTAAATTGATGGAATTTGATCGAATCGCTCACAACCCACCATATGATTTTAGATCATTGAATGAATTAAAAAGATTATACAATGAGATTATAGAAAAAGATGAAGCTGTAAGTATAAAGGATCTAAAAATTAGTGGAAAAGATATTATTGAACTTGGAGTAGCTCAAGGGAAAGAGGTTGGACTAGTATTAAAACTAATATTTGAAAGGGTTTTAGAAGATTCTAGTTTAAATGAAAGAAAGATACTGATTAAACTAGCAAAAGAGATAATTGATAAAAAGGATTAAAAAAAAGAGTTGACTTAAAAAATTTTAGGTCAATTCTTTTTATTTTTTGACATTTTGAAGAAAAAACAGAAGAAGAAAAATTATAGCAGAGATAAGAGAAAAGGGTATTTATAGAAATTTAAAAAAATATCTTGCAAGAAAATTAAAGTTTTTGAAAGAAAAAGATTGATTTTTTGAAAGAAAAGTGATATTATACAATTAACAGGAGAGGAGGAGTCGAAATGTTAAATATCCAAAGATACAATACCATATTAGAACTTATAAAAAATAAAAAAAACATAAAGCTAAATGAGTTAATAGAAGAGTTAAAAGTATCTGAAGCAACAGTTAGAAGAGATCTGAACTTTTTAGAGGAAAAGGGAAAAATAAAAAGAGTACATGGTGGAGCAGTATTAGTTGAGAATAAGGAAGAGGATATTGTTTATAAAAAGATGGTGTACTCTGATGAAAAAGATATCATAGGAAAAAAAGCTGCTGCATTGGTAAAAAATGGAGATATTATCTATTTAGATGCTGGAAGTACAACAGAGAGTGTAATAAAATATCTGAAAGAAAAAGAGGATATAAAAGTAGTAACAAATGGATTTACACATATAGAGGAACTAACTAAAGCAGGAGTAGAAGCCTATATAATAGGTGGAAAGGTAAAGTTGAAAACAGGTGCAACAGTTGGAGCAACAGCAGTGATCTCTTTAAAAAACTATAATTTTGATATAGCTTTTATAGGTGCTAATGGTATAACAGCTGATGGATATTCAACACCAGATCCTGAAGAGGTAATAGTAAAAAGTGAAGCAATAAAAAGAAGTAAAAAAGTGTATTTTCTTTGTGATAGTTCAAAGTTTAAAGAAAATAGTTTTATGAATTTTGCATCTTTAGAAGATGGAACTTTAATAACAGATGGAAATATTCCAAGAGAGTTAGAAAAAATTATGGAAGGAAAGGAGGAGAGAAAATGATCTATACAGTAACTTTAAATCCTGCAATTGATTACTACGTTGTAATGAAAGAGTTTGTTGAAGGAAATTTGAATACAGCAGAAGAGGGATACACTTTAGCAGGAGGAAAGGGAATAAATGTTTCTAAAGTTTTAAAAAACTTTGGAAAAGAAAGTGTAGCTCTTGGATTTGTAGGTGGGTTTACAGGTAGTTTTATAAAAGATGATATGAAAGCTTGTAACATAGCTGAAAGATTTATAGAGTTAGAAGAGAATACTAGAATAAATATGAAATTAAAAACAGAGAAAACTGAAAGTGAAATAGCTGGAAAATCACCAAAAATAAGTAAAGAGAACATAGAAAAATTACTAGATGAGATAAAGAATATAAAAAAAGATGATATTTTAATATTATCAGGAAGTGTTCCCAATACAATAGATAAGGGAATCTATGGTGAAATAATAGAAAAATTACCAGAGGGAACAAAGGTAATATTAGATACAAGGGGAGAACCATTTACAAAGGCATTAGATAAGGGAGTGTTTATAACAAAACCAAATATTGATGAATTATCAGAGTTCTTTCACAAAAAATTAGAAACAACAGAAGAAATTGTAGAAGCTGGGAAAAAGTTAAGGGCTATGGGAAGCAAAAATGTAATTATTTCAATGGGTAAAGAAGGATCAATACTGATAAGTGAAAAGGGAGTATACAAGGGAAATGCTCCTAAGGGAAAATTAATAAGCTCAGTTGGTGCAGGAGATTCAATGGTAGCAGGAATCACATATGGGCTTATAGAGGGAAAAGAGTTGGAAGAAGCATACAAATTTGGAATAGCATCAGGAAGTGCCACAGCATTTTCAGAAGGGTTGACAACATTTGAAACAATGGAAAATTTATTAAAAGAGATTATAATTGAAAAAATAGGGTAGGGGGATTAGAAATGAAAAACAGTAATCTTTTTTCTGAAAATTGTATAAATTTAAATTTAAAAGGAAGCACAAAAAGTGAAATAATTGATGAATTAGTTGAAATGCTTAATGCAGCAGGAAAATTAAACGATAAAGAGGAGTATAAAAAACAAATTTTAAAAAGAGAATCTCAAAGCTCAACAGGATTAGAAGAGGGAATTGCAATACCTCATGCTAAAACAGCAGCTGTAAAAATTCCTAGTATAGCTTTTGGACTTTCTAAAAATGGAGTTGATTATGAATCTTTAGATGGAGAGCCTTCTAAACTATTCTTTATGATAGCAGCTCCAGCTAATGCATCAGATACTCATATAGAGATACTTTCAAAATTAACAACAATGCTTTTAGATGATGATATTAGAGAAAGATTATTAGAAGTAAAAACTCCACAAGAGGTAATAGAGATACTTTCATTGGAAAATGAAGATGAAGAGGAGAAAAAAGAGGAAGTTACAGTGAAAGCAGAAAATAGTGATCTTCCAGAAGTTTTAGCAGTAACAGCTTGTCCAACTGGAATTGCTCATACATATATGGCAGCAGATGCTTTAATAAAGAAAGCAAAAGAGTTAGGAGTAAATATCAAGGTAGAAACTAATGGTTCAACAGGGGTAAAAAATATGCTTACTGATGAAGAGATAAAAAATGCAAAGGGAATCATAGTTGCTGCTGATAAAAATGTTGAGATGGCAAGATTTGATGGTAAAAATGTTGAAATAGTTCCTGTAAAAGAGGGAATAAAAAATCCTGAGGGGCTTATAAAAAATGCTCTTAACCAAACAGCACCTATATACAAAGCTGATGGAAAATCTTCAGGAGTTTCAAATAAAAAGGAAAAAACAGGATTCTATAAGCACCTTATGTCAGGGGTATCAAATATGCTTCCATTCGTTGTTGGTGGAGGAATACTTATAGCACTTTCATTTATGTTTGGTATCACTGCATCTAACCCTAGCGATCCTAATTACAGTCCAATAGCTAAGCTTTTAAATGATATTGGTGGAGGAAATGCATTCTTCTTAATGGTACCTGTAATGGCAGGGTTTATAGGAATGAGTATTGCAGATAGACCAGGATTTGCTCCTGCAATGGTTGGAGGTTTAATCTCTTTAAATAATGGTGGAGGATTCTTAGGAGGACTTATTGGAGGATTCCTTGGTGGTTATACAATTGTGTTATTGAAAAAAGTTTTCAATAAACTTCCACAAAGTTTTGAAGGATTAAAACCAGTTCTTCTATATCCATTATTTGGAATCTTTATAACTGGTGCATTGATGTATGGATTTATAGTTGATCCTATTGCTGCACTTAACAATGGAGTAACAGAGTTTCTAAAATCTTTAGGAACAGGAAACTTAGTTCTTCTTGGAATTGTTCTTGCAGCTATGATGGCAACTGATATGGGAGGTCCAATTAATAAAGCAGCGTTTACATTTGGAATTATGATGATAACTGCTGGAGATTATGCACCTCATGCTGCTGTAATGGCAGGAGGAATGGTTCCACCTTTAGGAATAGCTTTAGCAACAACTTTCTTTAAAAATAAATTTACAAAAGATGAGAGAGATGCAGGAAAAACTTGCTATATCATGGGACTTTCATTTATTACAGAAGGAGCAATTCCATTTGCAGCAGCTGACCCTGTAAGAGTTATACCAGCAAGTGCAATAGGAGCTGCAATAGCTGGAGGACTTTCAATGTTCTTCAAAGTGCAATTACCAGCACCTCATGGAGGAATCTTTGTATTCCCAGTAGTTACAAATCCAATGATGTATCTACTATCAATTGTTATAGGTTCAGTAGTTACAGCACTAATCTTAGGATTTATTAAAAAACCAGTACAAGAATAATTGAAATTTAAAAATAGCTTTCTATGAGAAATTTAATCATAGAAGGCTATTTTTTTATCTATTCAACTAATTAAATCTTATAAAAGATTATTTAGTTTTTAGATAATAGTTGAATAAAAAAAGAGCTGAGTAAATTAATTTACAACAGCTCCAGTTAAAATCATTATTTTGTTTTATAAGAAGGGATTATCTCTTCCTCTTCATCATATCTTGAATCTAGTGTACCTCTTCTATCTCTATCATCAAAGTAGAAACTTTTGTTTTTAGGTATTGTACAGAAAACCTTTTCTCCAGGATTTACTATCTGTCCCTCTTTAATAAACACAGCTCCACTGATGTAATCAAGGATTCTTTGTGACTCCTCCTCTTTAAGATCAAATAGATTGATATGTACTATTTTTTCCTGTTTTATATACTCTACACATTTTGTACAGTCCTCAAATTTTGAAGGCTTTATAAAAACGATATCATATTCTTTCTCCATGCTACTCTCTCCTTTACCCTTTAATTAGAACAACTATATAATAAGAATACTATTTTATTTGATTTTTTTCAACTTTTTATTTTCTTATCTTTACAATAGCTGGAGTTGTAAAGTTTTCTCCACTGTATCTTAAAGTAGAGGCATCCTCTCCAATATATCCAGTAACTATTGCTCTACCTACTAATTTCTCTTCATACCCTAGAATCTCCCCTCTATATTGAATAGGTGCTCCTAGTTTATATACTTCCATCTCTGTTCCAATTTTTAAATTGCTATTTACTCCAGAGTTTATAATAATATTACTTCCAGATTTTTTAACAACAGCAGCACTCCAAGGTGTTGAATCAACTCTTCTAACTATCTTTTCAACTCCTTGAATTACAGCAGCTCTAAAAGCTTCCTCTTCTAAGCTATTATATGAACCATAAGTTCCTGTTCCCAATATTGTACTAAACTCAACTCTTGAGCTTCCTTCTCCAGTTTCGGTCCAAACTTTTCCAGTAGTTACATCTATAACTTTTAATTCAATTACAACTTCAGCCCTTTGCTCCTTGCTTTTAGAGATAATAGATTTATTCCCTGTTGTGTTAAGTGCATATTTAGTAACGCTTCCAACTACAATATAATCTGTATCTAAGAATTTTTGTTTAGCTAAAAGAGATTTTTGCCCCAATGAATCTGAAAAAGCAAGTTCTTCCATAACTGTATCCAAATCTTCTCTCTCTAATACAGTAAATCTACCACTGTTAGAGAACTCAGATACTAAGATATCCTTTGTTGTAGAATCAGTTCTAGGAGTTCCAAATCTTGTATAATTTTTAACTTTACCTATAACCACCCTGCTTTTTGGAAGTTTGTTTTCTTTGTAACTGTCATACTCTCTAAGAGATGTTATCTTATCATCTTTTCTTATGCTACTTTCTATAGTTGTCTTACCACAACCAGCAAGAGCAAATAGTGCAGTAGCTAGAATCACAATTTTTTTATTTATCATCTTTAACACTCCCTAAAGATTTTCCATTACTATTTTTAAAATCTCTTCTGGTGGAAGTTCACTTGAGAAACCAGCAGCTTTCTTATGTCCCCCGCCACCAAATAAAGCAGCAACTACATTTACATCTTTATCAGTTTTACTTCTCATACTTCCTTTAATTATTCCAGGTTTATCCTCTCTCAAGAAAAGAGAGATATCAGCCTTTTCATAAGAGATTAACTTTTCAACTATATTTTCAGTATCTTCTTTTCTTCCACCAACTTTTAACATATCTTCATTTGAAAGGAAGAAGTAAGCTAACTCTTTTTCAGGATAGAATTCCATCTCATACATAGCTTGTCCAAGAAGTTTCATAGCAGCAAGACTCCGTCTATTCCAAAACTCTTTGATAATTTTAGAGTTATTAACTCCAATATTTACAAGATCTCCAGCCATTTCAAAAGTTTTTACAGTTACATTATCATGTTGGAAGTTTCCTGTATCATTTACAAGTCCGACATATAGTGCTTCTCCAATATTTACATCAATATCTATATTACAGAATTTTAAAAATCTATAAATAATCTCACTTGTTGAAGATATATTTAAAACATAGTTTAAGTTTGCATATTCAGGGTTGCTAATGTGATGATCTATATTGATTATATAGCTATCTTTTATTAGATCTTTCATCACTCCAGTTCTCTCAATAGTTGCACTATCTACACATATAGCTAGATCAAAATCATACTCTTTTTCACTATCATATAGCTCTACCCTATCACTTAATTTTAAAAATCTCACTCTATCAGGTATCTTATCTTGTAGAATAAATCTTACATTACAATCTCTATTTAGTTTCTCTATTCCACCTAAAAGAGCTAATCCAGCTCCAATAGCATCTCCATCAGGATTTACATGAGCAGTTATAATTATCTTTTTACTTTCCAATATCTTTTCTTTTATCTTTTGCATTATTCCTCCAAACTATTCAGTTAATAGTTTTCTCTCCTCCTCAGTCATTCTCTTCAATCCTTCACGATAAAGTTTTTCAGGATCATGTCCAAGTTTAATTGCCATTAGGTTCATAACTGCTATCTCTACCATAGCAGCAGCATTTCTTCCAGAAGAGATATATAAAATAAATTTAGCTATCTTATTTCCAAGAATTTCAGAAGATGTACTTTGATAATCTACTGCTGTCATATAGTTATCTCTCTCTTGCTCTTTAAGTTCAATAATAATATCCAATTTCTTATTGATTCTAACAGCACCTAGTCCATAAAGAGTTTTTATATCTATTATTCCCAAACCTCTAATCTCCATAAAATATGGAAGAGTAGCTGATTTTCCAATAATATCTCCACTTACATCTTTAACAAATTTTACCAAGTCATCTGCTACAAGTCTATGTCCTCTATGAATCAACTCAAGAGCAGTTTCACTTTTTCCAATTCCACTTCTACCTACAAGCAATACTCCAAAACCATAAAGTTCTAGAAATACCCCATGTAGTGAGATACTTGGTGTGAAATATGTCTCTAAAAATCCATTAAAATTTGCTATTATTTGAGATGCTTTTCTATATGGTGCTCTACATAAGATAGTTTTAGTTTCTTTTATCAAGTCTAAAAAATAATCTGGCACTTCAGCATCTGAAGTAAGTACAATCACTGGGAAATTAAATTCTAAGTATTTTTTTAAGTTCTCTATTCTCTTAGCTTCATCTAAGCTACTTAAATATTTAAACTCTACCTTTGAAAATAGTTGAACCCCAGTATAACCTTCATCTTCATACATATCTACATATCCAGAAAGTGCCAATGAAGGTCTGTGAATACCAGTTACTTTTATAAATGTACTCTCTAACATATCTTCACCATGAAGAACTTTTAAATTAAACTCATCTTTTAATTTTTTTACTGGAAGTTTCTTCTCATTCATATTTTCTCCCTGTTTTGCTCTATTAGCCATTATTATTTTTTGAGATTCTTTCATAAAATATTCAGCAGAATTTACACCCATTTTCTTCAATCTATAATTTAAAGCTGCTGTTTCCAAAATTATAGCAAGGTTTCTTCCTCTTCTTACAGGTATTACAAGTTTTAAGATTTTCTCTCCTAAAAACTCCTCATAAACCTCATCCAATCCTAATCTATCATAGAATTTTTTTTCATTCCACTCCTCTAAAACTACAAGCATATCTATTCTTTTCATCTTTCTTGTAGCTTTTATTCCAAATTGAGTAGTGACATCTATCTGACTTCCGTCTGTATTTTGTATAAAAAAGTGGCTATCCATTTGAGATTTATCAAAACGGTTGTAACCCTCTAGATCGTTTTCAGCCATTCTTCTGATAATAAGATTATTATCTGTAACAAGTTTATGTCCTCTTTCTAGCAGTTCAATAGTAACTCCAAGTTTTGCATCTTCATAACCAGTAAGGAGAACTCCAACTCCCATAATTTCAAGGAGCATATACCCATTTATCATTTTTTCCTCTGCTAATTCTTTAGAAAGGAAAAATTTTAGTTCCCTTATTGTTTTTGTAGTTCTCATAGGACTTTTTAAGATTGTCTTATTATTTTTCTTAGCCCCAGCAATCATCTCAGGAGTAACCTTTGTTTCAGCTGTTATAATAAGAGCAGGGAAACCATATGAGAAATATTTATCCCACATCTCAGCTTTTTTTTCACAAGGTAGAGTAGATACAAATCTTGCTTCTTTTTTACCATAGATATGGAGATATTTATTTAACTCTTCACCTTTCTCATCAAAAAAACCTATTAACTCATATCCTACATGGTATAAACTAGGGAGTTTAAGTTGAAAATCTAAATCCCCCTCATTTATAACTTCCATATTAAAATGTTCCACTAATTTTCTAACTGTAAATACCTCTTCAAATTTTCTCATAATTTACAACTCCTTTTACTGAGAAAAATCTTATTAATTTCCTAACATCTCTATCTCTTTAAAACCACTACTTTTCTCTTTTTTAGGTTGCTCATTTTTTATGTTTGAATTTATATTTTCCTCTTTTATCTCTATGTTTTCCTTAGGTTTTTCTACTTTTCTTTCAACTTCATGGATCTTTACCTTAGGAAGATCTTCACGTTTTTTAGTAGTTTTTTCTATACTTTCAATCTTTGTTTTTTTAATATTTACAGCTCCCTTTGGAATATTTTCTTTACTCTCTTTTGAGACTGTTTTATTAACTTTTTTAACTACTTCCTCTTTTTTTACACTCTCTTGAACCTTAGGTTTTTCAATTATTTTTTCAACAGGCTTACTCTCTTTTTTATTTGCTACACTTTCATTAGAATTAGGAGTTACATCTTTTGAACTATCTTCTTTTAATTTCTCTTCAGCTAATTTTTCTGCTTCTAATTTTCTTAGCTCTTCAAGCCTTTTTTCCTCAGCCTCAAGACGTTTTTTCGCTTTAAAATTTCTATCCTCTTTCATATAGTTTTTGTCTAAATAGAAGTTATCCTCTCTTCTAACAAAAGAGTTTGCAACTTTAGTATAAAGAGTTTCCTTTTTATTTTCTATTCCTCTTTTTATCTTTTTATACTCTTCATACATCTTATATTCATAAAATAGAAATCCAAAGAACACAACAAGTTTAATAAAAAAAGAAAAAGCTCCACCTTTTTTAGCCATTTATTTCCTCTTTAAATTTACTTAATAGATAGAATGATCCACAAATTAGAATAATTTTCTTATTCATTTCTTTTGCTTGTTCAAAAGCTTTTATTATATCATTTTCTATACTACAACCTCTTTTATCATCTATAAGAGCATAGATCTCCTCTCCCACAGTTCCACGAGGATTTTCAGCTAAAGATGTAAAAATTATATTTGAAGTTACAGGTCTTAAAATCTCTAATATACGTTTTCTATCTTTATCTTTTAAAATTGAAACTATTGCTACTACCTCATCAGGAGAAAATCCCTTTTCTACAACTTTTTTAAGTTCTGTCATTCCATCAGGGTTGTGTGCCCCATCTAAAACAACTAACGGATTTGAGCTATATCTTTCAAATCTACATTGCCATACAGTTTTTTCACTAGCTCTTTTTATTGCTGCTTTATCAATTCCTAGCTCAACAGCTGCTTCATATGCACATAGGAAATTTTTTACTTGATACTCTCCAAATAGTGAGAAGTTGTAGATCTCATCTCCTATCTCAATTTTAGTAACAAAATTATTAAAATCTAAGCTCCATTTTCTATTTGCATATTTATCTAAAACATTTACTACATGGGCATTCTCTTCATATATAGCCTTTAAAAACTCTGGGTTACTATCTGCAACTATAACCTTTGGTGTATCTTTTATAATTCCAGCTTTTTCCTTTGCTATTTTGTAGATAGTATCCCCTAGATATTCAGTATGATCTAATGTTACATTTGTAATTATACAAAGCTCTGCATCAACTACATTTGTAGCATCAAATCTTCCCCCCATACCAGTTTCAAGCACTACATAGTCAGCTTTTTTATCTTGGAAATATTTAAACATCATAGCAGTAGTTACTTCAAAAAATGTAGGTTTTACCCCTGCCTTTGCAATAGCTTTTTTAACTTCATCATAGTAATAAGCTATCTCTTCATCTGAAATATCCTTTCCATTCATTCTAATTCTTTCATTAAATTTTAAAATGTGTGGAGATGTGTATTTTCCAACTTTATACCCAGCTTCAAGAAGTATAGTTTCCAGTGTTGTAGCAGTTGATCCCTTACCATTAGTTCCTGCTATATGAATTATCTTATAGCTTTTCTCTGGGTTTCCTAACTCTTTACAAATTTTTTCTATATTTTCTAAACCTAATTTTATTCCATGCATAGAATAAGAGTAAAGTTCATCTAATAATTGATCTATATTCATTTTTACCTCTTTATTTAATTAAATATCAACTATATTCTTTCTAAAATTCCTTCAATTATTGTTTTAGAATTTTTAGCAGCAAGTTTTACAAATTCAGGGAAATCTACTTTTGCATCGTGGTTAGCTTTGTCAGATATAGCTCTTATAATAAGGAATGGCATTTTAAATACATGACAAACATGAGCTACAGCAGCCCCTTCCATCTCTGTACAATCAGCATTGAAAGTATCTCTTAACCATTTTATCTTTTCAACTGATGCAACAAACTCATCTCCACTTACAATACGTCCCTTTCTAACTTTTTTTCTTCCAAATTTTTCAACAGCAACAGAGTAAGCAAGATCTACAAGTTCTCTATCAGCTTCAAATATATATGTATCCATTCTAGGAATTTGTCCAAGGGCATATCCGAAAGCTGTACTATCAAAGTCATGTTCTATTTGATCTACTCCAATAACAATATCTCCTATATTGATATCAGGATTTGTTCCCCCTGCAACTCCTGTAAATAAAACCTTTGATACTTTAAAATGCTCTATCATTAAAGTTGCACATATAGCAGCATTTACCTTTCCAATTCCACCTTCAACTAATACAACCTCTTTATTTAAAAGATTTCCCTTAAAAAATTCAAGGTTTCCAATCTTTTCAACTTGAATATCAGTCATAATATTTTTTAATTCTATTACCTCTTCATTCATCGCTCCAATTATACCTATTCTCATTATTTTTTCACCTCTATATTAATTATTTTTTGTTTTTTTCTTCCTTAAAATTATACCATAGGAACAGTTATTAAGCAATTAAGATACCCAAATTTCTAAATTTATGTTATAATAATTTAGTATTAATATTTTAGTGTAGGTGGTACTTTTTATGATATATAGATTGCAATATTGGATAGTTATGATTTTTAGATTTCTTCTTCTTCTTTTTCCTCAGAAATTGAGATTTAAGTTTGCTGAATTTCTAGGGTGGCTAGGGTATGTAGCTATAAAGAAACGTCGTGAAACTACTCTTATGAATTTAAAGTTAGCTTTTCCAAATAAAAGTGAGAAAGAGAGAGAGGAGATCGCTCTTGAATCATATAAGATTATGTTGAAAGCTTTTTTATGTTCACTTTGGTTTAAAGAGTATTTCAAAAATAAAGAGAATGTAAAAACTGTAAATAAAGAAGCCTTTGAAAAAGCTTATGCAAAGGGAAAGGGAGTTATTGTTGCTCTTATGCACATGGGAAATATGGAAGCAAGTGTAAAAGCTGTTGATGGTTATAGTCTTGTTACTGTCGCTAAGAAACAGAGAAATCCATATATTGATGATTTTATCACAGAAAGCAGAGAACGTGATCTAAATTTAACTCTTTTAAAGAAAAGCAAAGGAACAAGTAAGGAGTTAATTAAAAGATTGAACAATCAAAATATTATTGCTCTTTTTAGTGACCATAGGGATAAGGGAGCTATTGTTGACTTTTTTGGTGAAAGTGCAAAAGCACCTACTGGAGCTGTTTCTCTAGCTTTAAAATTTGATATTCCATTATTTTTAGTTTACAACACTTTCAATGAGGATAATAGTTGTACTGTCCATGTTCTAGATGAGATTGAACTTGTAAAAACTGATAGTTTTAAAGATGATGTTATCAACAATACACAAAATCTTATTCATAAGATGGAAGATGTTATTAGAGAATATCCTGAACAATGGATGTGGTTCCATGATAGATGGAATCTATATAGTAAATATTCTAAATTAAAAAAGAATAAGTGATTTTAAATTTCAAGAGAGAATAAATATACCAATCTATTTATTCTCTTTTATTTATCTTTATAATAAAAAAAGCTGAGTAACATAATCATTACCCAGCTCAAAATCATATTTTAATTATTTAGAATTTTTAGCAAAATCAGCTGCATTTTCTCCAGCAGTTTTTCCATAAACTGTAATATCAGTTACAGCATTTCCACCAATTCTGTTAGCTCCGTGTACTCCACCAGTAATTTCTCCAGCAGCAAATAATCCAGGAATTACTTTTCCATCAGCAGTAAGTACTTCAGCATTTGTATTGATACGTACTCCACCCATTGTGTGGTGAACAGCAGGTGATACTTCAATAGCATAGAAAGGAGCTTTTACAAGTTCTCTAGGTAAAGCAGTTTTACCAAAATCTTTATCTTCTCCAGCTTTTACATATCCATTGTATTTAGCCATAGTATCAACTAAACCTTTAGCATCTACACCAATTTTTCCAGCTAATTCTTCAACAGTTGCACCTTCAACAGTAAATCCTTTTCTTACATAACCATTGATTGCTCCTAGTTTTTCTCTTACTTCTTGGTCAAATACTAAGAAAGCACTTTTTCCAGTTTGCTCAAGTTCAGCTTTAGAAACAACGTCTCTAGTTTCAAGTTCGCTTACAAATCTCTTTCCTTCTCTGTTTACAAGGATAGCTCCCTCTCCTCTAACTGCTTCAGTGATCATAGCAGTTTTCTTATGTACTACTGTAGGGTGAGTTTGAATTTCAGTCATATCAACTAAATCTCCTCCAACAGCTTTAACCATTTTGATTCCCTCTCCAGTGATAGCAGGGCTGTTAGTTGATCCAAATCCCTCTAATGATGGTTTGTATTCAGCTACCATTTTAGCATTAGCTCCAAATCCTCCAGTTGCCATTACAACAGCTTTTGCAGTGATATTGTAAGTTTCACCTTTATGTTTTACTTCAACACCAGTAACTTTATCACCAGTTTTTATTAATTTAGTAACTTCACTTTCAGTTCTTACATCAATTCCATCTTTTTCAGCAGTTTCAGCAAGAGCATCAACAATAACTGGTCCTACAGCTTGTCCACCAGCTGGTCTGTGAGTTCTCTTTGCACTTTGTCCTCCAGTGAATACAACTTCACTAAGATCTGCTCCTCTTTCTGTTAACCAATCAATAATATTAGCTGAATCAGTAGTAAGTTTTTTTACTAATTCAGGGTTGTTAACGTTTTTTCCACCTTTCATAGTGTCATTGTAGAATAGTTCAGCATTATCTTCTATTCCTAATTTCTTTTGTAGTTTAGTGTTAGCAGCATTGATACCAGCTGTTGCATAGTTAGTATTTCCTCCTAACATTAACATTTTTTCTACTAAAACTACATTAGCACCTTTTTCTTTAGCAGCGATAGCAGCTGAAAGTCCAGCTCCTCCTCCTCCAACAACAACTACATCAGTAGTAATATTTTCAGCTCCATAACTAGCAGCAAATGTCATAGCAGCTAATAAGCACATAAGTTTTTTTCTCATTTTCCCACCTCAAAATTATTTTATATACAGAGTTTAACCCTCTATTTATATTATATATTATTTTACAAAAAAATGTCAACAATTAATATCTACTTTTATATAGTTTTAAAATATTATTTTTCTTCAGCAATAACTTCATTTAAAGCTTTTTCAAACTCATCTCTACTTATGCCATATCTGTTTAATCTTGAAAGAAATTGTTTTCCATTAGAATATCCTATTCCCAACTTTCCACCAACTCTTTCTCTTCTGATACTTGCTTCATTGTTTCCAACAAGTCCACAGTCCATTAAATAACTCATATCAAAAGTTTCTACAATATTCTCTAATACACTACATCTAGCTTTTTCTAAGGCATTGATTATAGCTTCAGGATTAGCATTTTCAACTCCTACATTTCCATCTTTTGTTCCCTCTATTCTTCTGATATAGGCATCCTTTGCTTCTGGAAAAAATTTATGAATATACTTTCTAATCTCTTCTCCAGCATGGTCAGGATCTGTTAAGATAATAATCCCTCTATTTTTATTAGCCACTCTTATTTTCTCAATAGTCCCAGCTTTTCTCACTGCAAATCCATTTACTTGAATTATCTCTGCATCAACAGCAGCTTTTACTGCTGAAATATCATCTCTTCCCTCAACTACTATTATCTCTTTAATCTTTTTCTTCATTTTTACCTCTCATTAAATCTAACTTAATTTTTTACCATATTATTGTATCAGAAATTCAAGAAAAATAATAGTAAAAATAAGAATAAAGTTAATTTATTGGTACAAAAAAATAAAAAAGGTGTTAATACATTTAAGTATCAACACCAAAGATTATATATCTTTTTTAAATCTTTTCAGGCTTTGCCACAACAATATTCTTTTCATTTACATATGTAACAAACCCTGGTTTTCCACCTTTTGGCTTATTTATATATCTCTTTTGAGTATAGTCAACGCTGATTTTATCCCCAGTACTACTCTTAGAATAGAAAGCAGCTACTTCTGCTCCTTTCATAAGCATCTCATCTGTCACTAAACTTGCCTTTATAATAACATGTGATCCTGGAATATTTTTTGAGTGTAGCCAAATATCATTTTTTTCAGCTACTTTAAAAGTAAGGTTGTCATTTTCAATATTGTTTCTTCCATATAAAATTCTATAATCTTCAAACTCAAGAACTCCATACCCTATCTCTTTATTGACTTTTTTCTTGTTGCCTTTCTTTTGCTGAACTTTTAAATATCCTTGTGCAACTAACTCATCTTGAATCAATTTTAAGTTATTAGTATCATCACTACTATCGATAAAAAGTTTAACACTGTTTAGATACTCTAACTCCTCATTAATCTCTTTATTTCTTCTAGCATTAGCCTCCATTCCTCTTTTTAACTTATTATACTTCTTATATGTTTTTTCAAGGTTTTCTTGTGGAGAAAGTTGAGGTTCTAAAGGAATTTCAATCTCTCTATTGTTGTAGAAATCATAAGTTTTTAAACTTGTCATACCTCTTTTTATAGAGTATATTGAGGCAGCTAAAATATCTCCTAGCTCCTTATACTTTTCAAAATCACTTTTCTCTTCAGCCTCAGCCTTTAAAATAGAAAGGATCTTATTATTTTTCTTTACCTTTTTATTAATATTATCTAAAAGTCTTGTTTTTAAAGTATCAAAAGAACTAGATAGATTTTCAGTGTTAATATAGTAGTTTATAATTTCTCTAAAACTATCAAATTCCAATACTTCATCATATTTTTCTTTTGGGATAATATTTAAAACTGTTCCTAAAACGATTCTTTTATTATTTAAAAATATTTTTGGTGATAGAGGGGTATCTAATATATTTTTAAAATCACAATAATCTTTTATATTAGAAACTGTCAGTTTTCCAATTCCCTCTACATTTTTAAGAAGAGTTTTTTCTTCTACAAATCTATTAAACTCCTCTGCTCCTACCTCAATAGGAGATATTTTTTCATCTATTACAGGTTGTTCATATTGTAATCCTGGGAACATAGCTCTCAATCTATTCTCTTCAAGTGAGAAACGTTTTAATAGATCAACTATCTTATTTTCTCCATCAACTAAGATAAAGTTAGAATACTTTCCCATAATTTCAAAAATTATAGAGTAGTTCTTTACCTCTCCAAGCTCATTTATTCTAGCAAATTTAAATACCAATATTCTATCAAAACCAAGTTGCTCTACATCTGTCAACATAGCATTTAATAGATGTTTTCTCATATTAGCTGCAAGTCCTGTACTATTTTCTAAAACTCCCTCTTTAGAGTTTGAGATATAGCAAATAGGAAAAGTAGGGTTACAAGAGAAAACTAACTCTGTTTTTCCAAAAAAAACTGACAGTGATGTCTCAGTATTTTTTGTTATCTTATTTATCTTTTTCCCTGCAAGCTCTCTTTTTAATTCATCTTTTATCTTATTTAGTGATATTCCATCAATGTAAAACATATGCACTCCTATGTTAATTAATCTTTTTTAATTCCAATAAGATTTTTAGCATCAAGAATATCAAGTACTAAAAGTTCTCCATCATTTTTCTTCAAAATAAAGTTATCTTTATTATCACTTTCCATAATCTCTATAACTGTAAAGTTTTCAACTCCGTGACTAGCAAAATAGTTTTGAACTATTGGAGTTCCTTTAATTTCAACTATTGATACTATACTTCCAACAGGGAAATCAGTGATTACAAGTGGTCTGAAATCATTTGTTTTCTTTTTCAAAGAATCAAGGATAACTTCAAATACACTTATAAAGTGTTCTAACTCCTCTTTTGGAATATTTTCTGTGATACTTGACATAATCATTTTGTGATAGTTGTTGTGATAAGTTAATGCACTAGTTCCTTTAGGAGTAAGTGAAACAAAAACCTTTCTTCTATCTGAATTTGATCTAACTCTTGCTATAAATCCTTTTTCTGTAAGTTTAGAAACAGCAACAGTAGCTGTTCCCATTGTAATTCCAATCTTATCTGATAACTCATTCATAGTTAATGAGTCTTGTCCTATTGCTTCTATCAAATGAAGTTCTGTATGAGTAAGACATTTTATACCTCTTTTTAGAGCCATATCCTCACTTTTAAAAAATAGTTTATAGAAGTTCCCCAATAATTCATCTACCTTTTTAATATTTGCACTCATATTTTACCCTCTCTTTAATAAATTTATTCTTTCCTCATAATCTCCTGAAAATACGTACGAACCAGCAACAAATATATTTGCTCCAGCTTCAATACATTGTCCAATAGTATCAGCTGTAATTCCACCATCAACTTGGATATCTACATCTTTGCTCAATGCTCTAACATCTTTTATCTTTTCAACTGCACTTGGTATAAATTTTTGTCCTCCGAATCCTGGGTTTACACTCATAACAAGTACCATATCAATATCATTGATAATATATTTTAATACATCAACTGGAGTGGCAGGGTTTAAAGATACTCCTGCTTTTATTCCGTGAGCTTTTATCTGTTGAATAACCCTGTGAAGATGTAGTGTAGATTCAGCATGAACAGTTATTAAATCTGCTCCAGCTTTTACAAAGTCATCAATATATCTTTCAGGTCTATCTATCATTAAGTGCACATCAAAAACAAGTTTAGTTCTATTTCTTACAGCTTTTACAACAGGAGCTCCAAAAGTGATATTAGGCACGAAAATTCCATCCATAACATCTATATGTACATAGTCTGCACCTGCTCTATCTATTGCCTCAATCTCTTCCCCTAATCTGCTAAAATCTGCTGACAGTATTGAAGGAGCTATTTTAATATTTTTATTCATATTTATTCCACCTCTCATTTTTTAGTTTTTCATATATTCTTTTGTAAAATTCATATCTAGTTTGTGAGATCAATCCCTCTTCTACCCTACTTTTAATTATACAACCTGGCTCATTTAAATGCAAACAATTATGGAATTTACAGCTCTCTTCCACAGTAAATTCTGGGAAAAGTCCAATCAATTCTTGAGCATCTTTAATATCTGGTAGCTCAACTGATGAGAACCCTGGGGTATCAATAATATATCCTCCATCTTTCAATGGTAAAAGATTTGTATCCTTTGTTGTATGTTTTCCTCTCTTTAATCTCTTGCTTGTCTCTCCAGTTTCGAGCTTTTTAGTAGTTTGTAGAAGATTGATAATACTTGATTTTCCTACTCCACTAGGTCCTCCAAAAGCTGTTATCTTATCTTTAATAAAAGCTTTTAGCTCTTCAACTCCAATATTTTCTCTTTCTGATACAAGAAAATATGGTATATTTAATTGTTTTAAAAATTCTAAATTCTTTTTAATATCTTCAATCTCTTCCTCTGTCAAGAGATCTATCTTATTTACAACAATAATTGGAGATATTTTGTAATAGAAGCCTCTAAGAATTAGAATATTTAATCTTTCATAATCTATTGCAGGATCTTTTCCAGCAAATTGTATTACTAAATAATCTATATTTGCCACCAAAGGTCTCTCAACTAGATTTTTTCTCTTTTCTACTTTTATAATAGCATTGTCCTCAGATATCTCAACTATATCTCCAACAACACAATTTTGCTTGTCATCTTTTCTTTTTAAAATCCCTCTAAGCTTACACTCATAAACTTGTTCATCAACTTTTACATAATAAAAACCTTGTATCTTATTTATAACAATACCTTTTATTTTTCTCCCTCCATACTACTTAATTTTATTTACAGTAATATCTATCTCTGTTCCTGCTGGAACTTTTCTTCCTGAAACTATGCTTGTTTCAATAACAACACCATCTGGTATCTCTGCCAATGTTACATAATTAATCTTTCCTACAAGTAGGGAGCTTTCACTTAAAAGAGTTTCAGCATCATTTACATCAACTCCAATAATATCTGGCATCTTTGTTTCCATCATCTGCTCTGAACTATTTATAAGGAAAGAGATTTTTTGTCCTTTCTTTAAAAGAGTATCTGTTGCTGGATCTGTGGCAATAACCTCATTATATGGAAGAGCTGCCTTTGTTGAGGCTACTCTATCAACTATTAATCCCTTTTGTTCAGCTATAGCTTTAGCATCAAGGAAGTTCATTCCCACAAGTTGTGGCACTTCTACTAGAGCCTCTCCTTTACTTACCCAAACCTTGATATTTCTATTTTTCTTTACAATACTATCTGGTTCAGGCTCTTGCATAAATATTTCACCTACTGGAAGATCTGAAAACTCATCTCCCATATTTCTAATGTTAAGATTGTTATCAGTTAAAAGTTCTTCAGCCTCTTCAAGAGTAAAGCTCTTTAAATCTGGTACTTTGTAGTAAGTTTCATTAAAATATGATTTTTCAAATATTTTTAATGAAAAGAATCCTGCTACACCTAGAGCTACAACTGTGATAAAAGAGAAAAAAACTAACTTTTTATTCATTTAATCCTCCTGAAAAAAATCAATTTATATACTATTTGATGATAACATATGAGCTAAAAAATATCAATAAACTTTTATTGTGAGATAGTTTGAAAATTTATCTGCTTTAAAAGAATAATATATTTTTAAATATAATTATAAAATCTAAAAGTTTTTTGATAATAAAAAGGGCATAGCCTAATGTTTAAACCACATATTAGTTATACCCATCTTTTTATGATTGACTCTTATTTTAAAAGCATAAATAAATGATAAACAGCCTCTTTTTCAGCTGGATTTAAAGAACTAAATGTAATAGCATATGGTAATTTTACATCAGATAAAAATTCTATTATCTCCTCTTTATATTTACTTTCTCTTAGATTTTCTTGTTCTAAAAATAATTTTTTATCATTTTCAGTATAAATTAATGCTCCACTACTTTTTCCAATAGAAAAAACTTTTATTCCCTCTGCATTACTTAATAATAAATTTGGTAATTCTAAAAAATCTAAATTAATTTCTGAATTATTTAATTCAAAGTTATCAATAAATTTTTTAATATGAAAATAATTTTCAACATCAATTTCTTCTATTGATGTCATATTATAATAAAAGTAACTTAAATCTATTAGTTTCATAATATTCGTTTCTCCTTTTTAACAAATATTTTAATTATAAAAATTGTTTTAATAATTCTTTATCTTTATAACATTTTTCTTTTATTAATTTTTTAAGTTCTTTAACACTTTTAAATTCTTTATTATTAAAAATCAATATATTTCTAGTTCTGTACGTAACAATATCTACATTATGAAAATCAATTAACTTATCTTTAACTTCAATAGTAAAATTTATATTATTATTATTTATTTCTATATCATTAAAATAAAACGTTTTATTTTTAAATATTATTTTATTTGTAAAATCTATATAATTAACTTCATTTTTATAATCAGCATTTTTTTCACTTTCTAAATATCTCATAACTCTATATAAATCTTGCACTTTTCTAAATGGTATTCCATTATACATAGGAATTTTTTTTCTTTTTATCATAGCTTTTATGTCGTTATCATTAAACATTTTATTATTATTTAAAAATGAACTTACCTTTAAAGTATCATTTTTATAAATCGTCTCGAAATTTATTTTTTTTATAAAATCACTAATTTCGACATATTCTATATCTTCTATTTCAAAAATATATTTTTTGTTATATTTACTTACAAACCCACATTGTATAATTCCTAAATTATATTCTCTAGCTTCATCCCAATATTTATATAACTCTTTATTTTTTTCTTCTTTTTCTAATAATAGTTTTTCTAATTCTTTAATCTTATCATTTAATTCATCTATCTTATTAGTTAAATATTCTACAGTTTTTTGATATTCTATCTTTTCTTTTTCTAATATTTCATTTTTCTTTTTTAATTCATCTTGAATAGCTAACCCTACTCCTACTAAATTATTTTGAAATTTAACTTCTCTTTTTAAATCTTCTATTAATTTCTTATTTCCAAAATCAAACATGCGTAACACCATTCCTTAATATTTATATTTTACTTTACTAGCATAAAAACAAATATATTCCATGTTTATAGGATTTAATTCATAAAAATCATTTTTTATTATTTTAAAAGCAGCAAACCTATGATTCGTTTCTATTATTTTTTTATTCAATTTTTTATAATTATTAAGTGAATCATATTTGTATTCATGTATACTAAAAACTTGAGAAAAACTAATGCATAAAATAGAATCACATTTCCCTTTTTTATTATTTTCTATTATTTTTCTAGAATAATTACTAAATGTATTTCCTGTATATAGAATATCATCTATAAAAATAATATTATAATTAGAATTGATAGGAATATAATAAATACTATAACTTTTATTAAATGTATCATAATTTTTATCTCTTGATGATATTGCACTTTTATGATTATTATATTTAACTAAGTCATAACCATTATTTATTCCAGTTTTTTCAGTTATAGAATCAAATAAATCCTTAAACTTTATATAATTTCTTTCTTTACAACAAGATATACAAGGTAATATTATAAAAGTTTTTTTATATTCTTCTAAAGAAATATGTTTTTTATTTATTTCTTTATGTAAATAAAATACTTTTATATATTTATTTATAAACTCTGAAAATATATTAGAAAAAAATTCTTTATTTTTTCCTTCAGACATTTCAGAAGCAGTATTTTCTATAGAGATATTATTTATTTTTTGTTTAGATTCCCCTAAATAACTAGTAAAAGATACACAAGGAATTGAATAGTGTTTTAATTTTCCATTTTTATTTTGAAAATTAAAATCAATATTTTTAAATATTATTCTATCTTTATTATAGTTTATATAATCAAATATTAAATCATTCATAAAAATATTTTCCCCCCTTTGTTTTTTATATTATACCACTTTACTTAAATAAATTTAATAAATTTTTAATTAATTAGACAAATATAAAGCTTTAATTGAAAATATTTATTTTAAATAAAAATTTTAAAATTAGCTGGGAGCTTTTATAAAAAAGCTCCTATTTTTTTGCATAAACTTTCTATAAAATTGTCTATGTTACTATAAAAAAATATATACAAGGAAAAAAAATTATAATATAATATTTAATGGTAAAAACTAAAAAAATGGAGGAAAATATGAAACTAACTCTTAGAGAAAAAGAAAAACTTCTTATAGTTGTAGCTGCTGAAGTGGCTAGAAGAAGAAAAAATAAAGGTTTAAAACTTAACTACCCTGAGGCTATTGCATTGATTACTGATGAATTGATGGAAGGAGCTAGAGAGGGAAAAAGTGTTGAAGAATTAATGAGCTTTGGAAGAACTATCCTTACTAGAGATGATGTAATGGAAGGTGTGCCAGAGATGATAGAAACTGTACAAGTTGAAGCAACTTTCCCAGATGGAACAAAACTTGTAAGTGTTAAAGATCCAATTGAATAGGAGGCAAAATGAAACCGGGAGAATATATTTTAAGAAAAGATAAAATAGTTTGTAATGCTGGAAAAGAAGCTATTACATTGAGAGTTATAAATAGAGGAGATAGAGCTATACAAATAGGGTCTCACTTCCACTTTTATGAAGTAAATCCAATTCTTGAATTTGATAGAGCAAAAGCTTATGGAAAGAGATTGGACATAGCTGCTGGAACTGCTGTAAGATTTGAGCCTGGAGATGAAAAAGAGATTAGACTTATTGATATAGCAGGAAATAGAAAAGTTTATGGTTTAAATGATAAAGTAAACGGAGCATTAGACTAGGAGGAAAAATGAGCTTTGAAATAGGAAGAAAACAATATGCTTCTATGTATGGTCCAACTACTGGAGATAGTATAAGACTAGCAGATACGGAGCTTTTTATTAGAATAGAAAAAGACTACACTACTTATGGAGAGGAGTGTAAATTCGGTGGAGGAAAATCTCTAAGAGCTGGAATGGGACTTAACCCTGTTGAGATGAGAGATAATGAAAAAGTTGTTGATACAATAATCACAAATGCAGTTATTCTTGACTACACAGGAGTATATAAAGCTGATATCGGTATAAAAGATGGAAAGATTAAATTTATCGGTAAAGGTGGAAACCCAGATATGATGGATAATGTAGATTTTATTGTCTCTGCAAGTACTGAAGTTATAGCTGGAGAAGGAACAATAGTTACAGCTGGAGGAATTGATACTCACGTTCACTATATTACACCTAAAATAGTTGAAACTGCTTTAAGTGGAGGACTTACAACTCTTATAGGTGGAGGAACAGGACCTGCTGAAGGAACAAAAGCTGTTACTTCAACTCCGGGAGCATGGCATATTCATAGAATGTTAGAATCAGCAGAAGGATTCCCTATTAACTTCGGTTTCTTTGGAAAGGGAAGTGGAGCTGTTGAAGGTCCTAATGAGGAGCAAATAGAAGCTGGAGCTATCGGTTTAAAAGTTCATGAAGACTGGGGAGCTACAAGATCAGCTATTGACAATGCACTAAAATGTGCAGATAAATATGATGTTCAAGTTGCACTACACTCTGATACACTAAATGAATTTGGATTTGTTGAAGATACTATTGATGCAATAAAAGATAGAGTAATTCATACTTTCCATACAGAGGGAGCAGGGGGAGGACATGCACCTGACATCGTTAGAATGGCATCATTTAACAATGTACTACCAGCATCAACTAACCCTACTAAACCTTTTACAGTTAACACAATAGCTGAACACTTAGATATGTTAATGGTTTGTCATCACTTAGACCCTAAAGTTCCTGAAGATTTAGCTTTTGCTGATTCAAGAATTAGAGAGCAAACAATAGCTGCTGAAGATATTCTTCAAGATATGGGAGCTTTAAGTATTATGAGTTCTGATGCTCTTGCAATGGGAAGAATTGGAGAGGTTGTAATGAGAACTTGGCAAACAGCTCATAAAATGAAACTACAAAGAGGAATTTTAGAGGGAGATGAGGAGTATTGTGATAACAATAGAGCTAAAAGATATATTGCTAAATACACAATTAACCCTGCTCTAGCTCATGGAATCTCTGAATATGTAGGTTCTATTGAAGTTGGTAAATATGCTGACTTAGTTATTTGGGAACCTGCTTTCTTTGGAGTAAAACCTAAAATGGTAGTAAAATGTGGAATGGTAGCTCAAGCTGTTGTTGGAGATGCCAATGCAACAATCCCTACACCTGAACCAATGATTATGAGAAATCAATTTGGAGGGTATGGAAAAGCTATTGGAAGCACATCTATAACATTTGTTTCAACTTATGCTTATGACGATGGAATCAAAGATAAACTAGGATTGAATAAAATAGTTTTACCAGTTAGAGGACATAGAACTTTAACTAAAAAAGATATGAAACTAAACAATGCAACTCCAAATATCACTGTTGATCCTCAAACATATGATGTAAGAGTAGATGGAGAGTTAATCACTTGTGAGCCATTAAAAGAGTTACCAATGGCACAAAAATATTTCTTATTCTAATTTAAGGAAGGTAAAAAGATGATATTAGATAAAATTCTTGGAAATATAAAGGATATGGAAGATATACACTGCCATGTAGAGAGAATCTACTTAGAAAGTGATGAGCTTTTAAAAAGAGTTTTAAGAGTGACATCAGATCATGGACATGAGTATGGAATCTCTTTACCAAAGGGTAGTGAAATGAGAGATGGAGATATTCTTTTCAATGATAGACATAATATGGTTGTTATCTCTGTAAAAGAGGATGATGTTATTGTTATCACTCCTAGAGATATAAATGAGATGGGAGAGGTAGCACACAACCTTGGAAATAAACATTTACCAGTTCAAATTGAAGATGGTAAGATAATTATTCAATATGATTACTTAGTAGAAAAATTCCTACAAAATCTACAAGTAAATTTTGAAAGAAAAAATATGAAATTAAAGCAGGCATTTAGACATGTGGATCACAGCCATTAATATGAAAATTTTAAATGTTATGCAAATTTGTGACTCAAACTTTCCAGTAGGCTCTTTTAATCACTCTTTTGGTATGGAGACATATTTAAGAGATGGAGAGATAAAAGATACTGCTACTCTAAAAGTTTGGTTACTATCATATCTTGAACATCAATTTATATATAATGATGGTTTTGCTATGAGAATAGTTTTTGAAAAATTAAAAGAAAAGAAGATAGATGATATTTGGGAACTAGATAGAAAGATAACTGTACAAAACACTTCAAAAGAGAGTAGAGATGGAGCTAAACTAATTGGACAAAGAATGATTAAAACCTATTTAGAGCTTTATGATATACCTCTTTTAAAAGAGTATGGAGATAGAATTAGAAAAAAACTATCTTTTGGACATCCTAGCATTGCTACTGCTATTCTTTTGAATTATTTAGAAATATCTGTTGAAGATACTATTCTATATTATATGTATAGTACAATCTCAACTTTAATTCAAAATGGAGTAAGAGCCATACCTCTAGGACAAAAGGATGGACTTATTTTAATGCAGGAGTTTTTCCCTATATTTGAAAAATTACTGTTAGAGATAATGAATCTGAAAGATGAAGATTTTGGATTGACAGTTCCGGGATTAGAGATATCACAAATAAATCACGAAGAATTAGTATTTAGATTGTTTATGTCTTAAAATTAATTTCCTCTGCTCCCTATAAAGATCTTTTTGTATGGGAGCAAAGGAGATAGAAAAAAAGGAGAGGTAATGAAAGAGCCAGTAATAATCGGTGTTGGAGGACCAGTAGGTTCAGGAAAGACACTTCTAATAGAGAGAGTTACTAGAATGATGGCAAATGATTACAAGATTGCTGTTATAACTAATGATATTTATACAAAAGAAGATGCTATGTTTATGGTAAAAAACTCTGTTTTACCTGAAGATAGAATAATTGGAGTAGAAACTGGAGGTTGTCCTCATACAGCTATAAGAGAAGATGCCTCTATGAACTTTGCTGCAATAGATGAATTAAAAAGTAGATTTGATGATTTAGATATAATCTTCCTTGAAAGTGGAGGAGATAATCTAGCAGCTACTTTCAGTCCTGATTTAGTAGATTTTTCAATCTATATAATTGACGTGGCTCAAGGGGAGAAAATTCCTAGAAAAGCTGGACAAGGAATGATTAAAAGTGATATGTTCATTATAAATAAGATAGATTTAGCACCATATGTTGGGGCAAATCTTGATGTAATGAGAGAGGATACAAAAGTTTTCAGAAAAGAGAAAGATTTTATATTTACAAATCTTAAAACAGATGAGGGAGTAAATAGAGTTATTGATTGGATTAAATCTAATTGTCTTTTAGAGGGGCTTAAATAGATGAGAGAAAAAATCACAATAGATGATTTAGGAAAAAACAATCTTGCTGGTTATACTGAACTTATTTTACAAAAAACTCCTAGAAGAACAGGAGCAAAGAAAAGTTATACAGTGGGAGCAGCTAAGATCTCTCCAGCTATATATTTAGATGATGATACTATCCCATGTTACTATCTTATTCAACTTGGTGGAGGATATATTGAGGGAGAGTATTATGAAAATAGATTAAAATTAGAGGAGGGTAGTCAAGCTATTTTAACTACTCAAGCATCTAGTAAGATCTATAAAAGTGAAAATGGTATCCCTTCAAAGCAATATACTAATCTGCAACTTGAAAAAAATAGTAAACTTGAGTTTATAAATGATAGTGTAATATTGTATAAAGATGCAGTATATGAGCAAAACACAGATATATACTTAGAAGAGGAAGCTACTCTTATATATTCTGATGGTATAACTGCTGGTTGGTCACCTGATGGAAAGCTCTTTCAATATACAAGTGCCAGAATAAAAACAAGTCTTTATCTAAATGGAGAATTGATCTATTTAGATAATCTAAAAATTACACCTAAAGATTATGAGGTACAAAGTTTTGGTATTCTTGAGGGGTATAAAAATTTTGGAACAATGGTAGTAATTGATGAAAGAATAGATAAAGAGCTGATAAAGAGATTGAGAGAGGAAACAAAAAATCTAAATTTAGATGTGAAATTTGGAATCTCTCTTCTTGAGAAAAATGGATTTATAGTTAGAGTATTGGGAAATCTTACTCAAGATATTCAAAAGGTTATAAATAAAGTTCATACATATTTAAGAAAAGAGTTTTTTGAATTTGAGGAGCTAGATTTAAGAAAATATTAATTTAAAGACTATAATATAGCATTCTAATAATCGCAAATAACAAAGGTACTTTGTTAAGACCTAACGATGTGCTAGATAACTGAGTTTAGTTAAATAAATTATAGTTTGTTTAAGAAGAAAGAGCTGAACATATTTGTTACAGCTCTATTTAATATTTTAAAGGAGAATTATGAATTCAAAGAAAATAATAATAGGAGGTTTAATATTAGGTTCATTAAATGTTTTTGCCTATGAACCAATTAAATATACCTTTGATGATGGAGTATATAAAAAAGAGATAACTGTTACTAAATCTCCACAAAGAGCTGTAACTTTAGCACAATTTATGACAGAAACTCTTTTAGCTCTTGGTTTAGAAGATAAAATGACAGGAACAGCCTTATTAAATGAGGAGATTTTGCCAGAATACAAAGAGGCATATGATAAAATACCTGAACTACAATTAGGTGAGGGACAACATTCAATATCTAAAGAATCATTTATAGCAACAGAAGTTGACTTTGTATCTGGTTGGGAACAATCAATAGCAGAGGAAACAACAGGATCATTAGATGAATTAGTAGATAGAGGAATAGTTCCTTTTATCTCTAGTGGATTATCTCCAGATGCTACTATTGAAAGTGTATATAATGATTTTATACTTTTAGGAAGAATATTTGAAGTCCCTGAAAGAGCTGAAAAAGTTATAGCTAAGATGAAAGCTGAAGTTAAAAGTGTAACTGATAAAACTAAAAATATAGAGAATAAACCTAGAGTATTAATCTATGATTCAGGAGAGGGAGAAGCTTTTGTTGGGGGATCAGGATTACCTAATAATCTTATTGAACTTGCTGGTGGAGAAAATATCTATAAAGATCTAGGACAGGATTATGCTACTGTTTCCTTTGAAGATATTGTTCAAAAAAATCCTGAAATCATAGTTGTAACAGAGTATTATTCTGGAATCACAGGAGATGAAAAGATTAAATTTTTAAAAAATAGTCCAGCTTTAAAAGATATAGATGCTATAAAAAATAATAGAATCTATAAAATTGGACTTATTGATTTAGCTCCAGGAATAAGAAACTCAAGAGCAGTTGAAAAACTATATAATATGTTTTACGGAAATGAAAACTGATGAAGATAAGAGAAGAAAGATATAAAATAATTTTTTTATCTCTTTTAGTGTTATTAGTTTTCAGTATCTTAATAGGAGTTTCCTTTGGAAGTAGCTATATCTCCATAAAAAATGTATATCAGTTTTTAAGCAATAGAATTTTAAATAGAGAAATTTTTTCTCCTACTTGGAAAAAAAATATAGAGGCTATCATTTGGGAGATAAGAGTTCCAAGAGTATTGCTTTCTGCAATTACAGGGGGAGGACTTGCAATATCTGGAGTATTAATGCAGTGTATAACTAAAAATCCCATAGCTGATCCATACATTTTAGGTATCTCCTCTGGAGCATCTGCTGGAGCAGTAGCAGTTATTATTTTTGGTGAAGCAACCATAGGGATGTTAGGAATCACAGTGGGAGCTTTTATTGGAGCTATCGCTTGTGGCATCATTGTCTTTATAATTGGAACTGAAAATGGAAAGAATATATCAACAGTTAGGTTGATATTGACTGGTTTAGCTGTTTCAACTATATTTTCATCTATAACAAATATATTAGTTTACTCAGCTAAAAACTCAAATCAAGTGAGATCAGCAGTATTTTGGAGTATGGGAAGTTTAGGTAGAGCAAAATGGGGAGAATTACTAATACCATTTCTTGCATTAGCTATTGTCTTTATATTATCTATTCTTCTATCTAAATCATTGGATATTTTACTTCTAGGAGATAATACAGCAAAAATGGTGGGAATGAATATAGGAAGAATAAAAACAATTATTATCCTTTCATCTACCATTTTAATCTCTATTTTAGTTGCTCTTACAGGTTCAATCGGTTTTATAGGTCTGATAGTTCCACATATTTGTAGATATTTTTGTGGTAGTTCACATAAAAAGCTTTTAACCCTTTCAATTTTAGTTGGAGCAATATTTTTAATCTTATGTGACACAATAGCTCGTACAATTTTTCCACCAAGAGATATACCTATTGGAATAATAACATCTATTATAGGAGGTCCTTTTTTCCTATTTATGATTGGAATAAAGAGTTTCTCTTTTGGAGGTAAAAATGGTAGAAGTTAAAAATCTTTCATATAAAACAAAGGATAAAACTATTTTAAATAATATATCAATAAAGTTTCCAGAGAAAAAGTTTGTAGGTATAATCGGACCTAATGGAGCTGGGAAATCAACACTGTTAAAGAATATCTATGGGGTGTTAACTCCAAGTGGTGGAGATATTTTTATTGATGGGAAAAATATTAAAAATCTAAACGGAAAAGAGAGAGCTAAAAAGATAGCTGTTCTGTCTCAAGAGGATAGAGAAGATTTTGATTTTAATATTGAAGATATAGTTGAGATGGGAAGGTATCCATATAAAAGTATATTTGAAAACTATTCTAAAAAGGATAGAGAGATCGCTTTAACTATGTTAAAAAAAGTTGGCATGGAAAACTATATAGGTAGAAATTTTAATGAGTTATCTGGTGGAGAGAAACAGAGAGTTTTAATTGCTAGAGCATTAGCACAGGATACGCCTATATTGATACTTGATGAGCCTACTAACCATTTGGATATTGGTTATCAACTACAACTTTTGCATCTTATAAAACATCTAGATAAAAATGTAATTGCTGCTTTTCATGATCTCAATGTTGCAGCTATATTTTGTGATTATATCTATATACTGAAAGATGGTAAACTTATTGAAGAGGGAACACCAGAGGAAGTGCTAAATAGAGAGAATCTGAAGAATATTTTTAATATTGAGTGCTATATAGGAAAAAATCCAATAAATGATAAAGTTCAAATATCATATACAACTAGCCATTATCATGTAAATGGGGTAGGGGCAGATCACTACCACGATGATCATTTTACAGGAGTTCATACACATATTATAGAAAAAAATTAAAAATATATATTTTGAAAATAGAGCTTTAAAAGATAACTTAATATTATAAAATTTTATAAGTAGAATGTAAAAAGGAGCTTTTAGTGTGGGGACATTAATTTCTAAAAGCTCCTCTTTATTAATTAAAGTTTTTAAACATAAATGCTAAATCTAAAATAGAAAAATCATCTAATTTTCTTGGATTGTAACCAGTAAGTTTATATAATTTGTTTAACTGATATTGAAGTGTATTTTTATGCATAAAAAGAAATTTAGCTGTTTTGATAATACTACCATTATTTTTTTTATAGGCAATAAAAATACTATAGAAATATTTAATTTCTTCTTCTTGAAGATTTTTGAAAATTTTATTTATAAATTCTTCTATTTTTTCATTTTGAATATCTGAAAAAATAATTCCTAAATCTAGATCTGAATAAAAAATATATTTTTCTTCTAAATTTAGACTAGATATATATTTTAAAGAATTTTTAGCTTCAGAGTATGAAGATATAAAATCACCTATTTCTTCAACATTTTTTCCAATTCCAAATTTAAAATCTAACTTCAAATTTAAATTTAAATTTTGTTGTAAGAATTTTATAAAATTTTCAATATAATTTTTTTTTATTGAGTTAAGAAAAATTATAATATAATTAGAGGTTATTGTAAAAATACTTTTTTTATCTTTTGGTAATGAATCCTCAATAGCTTTATATAAAATATTATTGTCTTCTATTTTATCATTTGTTTTTCCTACAATTACTGTATAAGGAAAAGTTAAAGAGATATAAAAATCTAGATTTTTATTGTAGTTAAAAAGTATAGTTTCTATTATACTTCTATTTTTTTCTCTCTTTTTTATTGTTAATTCTTTAATTTGTGCTTCTTTTATTAAAATTTCTGTCATAGATTTTATAATTTTTCCATATTTCTCTACATCTTTTCGTTCTCCAGTTATTCCTATTATTCCTACAATTTCATTATCTAAATATACTGGAATATTAATTCCTTTTTTACTTCCTAAATACTCATTATCATTGTTTATTATAATTTCATTTTTTGTTGCTATACATTTTAATGATGCTTCATGAAAAGTTCCAATTCTTTTCTTATTAGTACTTGCTATAATATAGCCATCAGTATTAATGAAATTTAGGTCTTGATTAATTATATTTTTCATATCTTTTACTATTTTTAATGCAAGGGTAGTAGGAATTTTCATAGTGATCTCCTTGTAAAAAAATTTTAATTTATAATTTTAGTAAATCTAAATTAATAATAGCATAAAAATTATGTTTAAACAATGTATCAATAATTTTATTTCTATTTAAAAGCTAAAATAGTTCTTCCTATATTTTCACTAACTCTTTCTAAGTTTTTTTCTCCATTTTTAAGAGCAGTTTCTAAATTTTGTATTCCAGGAAGAATAGAAAAAATGCTATTAAATCCATAATTATATAATATATCTATATCTTCACCAACGTTTCCAGCTAATGCTATTACAGGTATACCTTGTTTTTTAGCTGCTTGAGCTACACCATATGGAGTTTTACCAAAACGAGTTTGTCCATCTATACTTCCTTCTCCAGTTATTACAAAAGTAGCACCTTTTAATTTTTCTTCAAGCTTACTATACTCAATAACAATATCTATACCTCTTCGTAATTCAGCAGATAGAAATGCCATTAATCCAGCTCCTAAACCTCCTGCTGCTCCAGCACCAGCTACATTTTCAACATCAATTTTTAAATCTTTTCTTATTATTTCAGCAAAATGTTTTAAATTATTATCTAGTATAGGAATAGTTTTATCATTTGCTCCTTTTTGACGTCCAAATATATAGGCAGCACCTTTAGCTCCTGTAAGTGGATTATCTACATCACAAGCTACAATAATTTTAACATTTTTTAATCTCTCATCAAGTCTTGAAAGATCTATTTTATCTAATTTTGAAAGTTCTCCACCACCAAAGTCAATTTGATTACCATTTTTATCTAATAAATTTCCTCCAAGAGCTTGAATCATACCAGCTCCTCCATCATTAGTAGCACTTCCACCTATTCCTATTAAAATAGTTTTAACATTTAGAGCTAAAGCTTTTTTAATAAGCTCTCCAGTCCCAAAAGTTGTTGTTATCATAGGATCTCTTTTTTCTTTTGAGATTAACTCCAATCCACTAGCACTTGCCATTTCTAAAATAGCTGTTTCTTGATCTCCTAGTATTCCTAACTTTCCTTGAATCTTTTCTCCTAAAGGATTAGTAACCTCTACAAAATGGATAACTCCATTTGTAGCATCTACTAGAGATTGTGTTGTTCCTTCTCCACCGTCTGCCATTGGAACTTTTATAAATTCACTATCTTTTAAAACTTTTTTTAATCCTCTTTCAATAGCATCACAAGCTATTTTTCCACTCATACTCTCTTTAAAAGAGTCTGGGGCTATTACTATTTTCATAAATTTTCCTCCTTCTAATAGAATACTCCATATATTAAAGTAGAAACAATAGTTAATGTTATTCCTACTAAAGATTCAAAAGGAATTAATGCTAATCTTTCTTTCATATTCATATTTACACTTCCCCCAGTAGCGTGGAAAAAGCTACCATGAGGAAGATGATCTAATACAGTTGCTCCTGCATGGATCATAGCTGCTGAATTTATAGCAGGGACTCCAAGACCTAAAAGAGTACTTCCAAATACTTGGCTTCCTACAGCAGTTCCTGATGTAGTTGAGGCTGTTGCTCCAGACATTAAAATTCCAGCTAAAGGAGCTAACAAAAATGCTGGAGCCCCTGTAGAAGTTAAGAAATCTGTTAATACAGTTTTTAAAGCTGAATTAGCTATAATTCCAGAGATTGTTCCAGTTCCTAATAGTAGAACTGCAACTCCAGTCATTTTTCCTAATCCAAAGATACAGTAATTATTAAAACTCTTAATTTTTCCCATAGCTAGACATCCAATAATACCCCCTATTGGTAAAGCGATTAATGGATCTATAACTATTCCTGCTAAAGGTCTTAATGAAAGAATTATGATTGCTGTTAAAGGCCCAATTAAAGCTGTAAAGAAACTTGGCTTATCTTCAATTGTTTTTTCATCAATATCTTCTTGTTGTATTTTAGTACCTTTATTTGATAATAACTTTGCTATTATAATTGAAATAATTATACCAAAGATAGCTGGAATTATTCCTGCCATCATAAGTGAAGTAAGGGGAATATTAAATGTATCAGCAGCTGATATTGTATTAGGATTTGGAGAAATAATATTTCCTGATTTTCCACCACCTATCATAGCTATTAATACTCCAGTACGTGAAATTCCAGTTTTTTTAGCTATAGCCATAGCTATTGGAGCAACTGTAATTACAGCAACATCTATAAATACTCCTACCATTGTTAATATAGTTGCTGATATAACTATTGCTATAATAGCTTTAGATTCTCCTAATTTTTCTACAATAGTTTCAGCTATTTTACTAGCTGCTCCTGTTTCTATTAAAACTCCAGCTAAGATTCCTGCTGTTAAAATTCTTAAAATAGCTGGAATCATCCCTTGAGCTCCAGAAATCATAAGAGAAACTGTTTCTCCTATATTTGCACCACCTACAATTCCACCAATAATTGAACCTAAAATTAATGAATATGCAGGATTTATTTTTTTCATTATTAAAATTATTGCTACTATAAGACCAACTACTGCTCCTAATGCTGTTATTGTTATCATTTTTCTTCCTCCAGTTTTAATTATAATATAATTTTTCTATTTTCGTTTGTTTTTTGTTATATTCGTATACGACATTCAAATTATAACTGAACTTATTTGATAGTTCAATGTTATATATAACTATATTTTGGTAAATAAATGTAATATTTATATTACATAGAACAATTAAAAAAATATTAGAAAAATTAGTTGAAATGACTTTAGATAAGTTAAAGAAAAATTTTTCTATTTAGTCAAATACAAGATTTTAAAATCTGCTCAATAAATTCTTGTAAAATCATGTAGTAAATGATAAAATAATGTTGAATGAATTTTTATAAGAGTGATTGTTGTATCACTTTTTTTAGGAGGAAAAATGGATTATACTATTGAAACATTAATACCAAGAGAAAAGGTTGAACAAAGAATTAAAGAACTTGCTTGTGAAATCACAAAAGACTACGAAGGAAAAGAAGTTGTAGTTCTTGGACTTTTAAAAGGGTCAGTTGTTTTTATGAGCGACCTTATTAAAGAATTAGATTTACCTCTTACTATTGATTTTATGAATGTATCTAGTTATGGAGATGGAACTAGCACAACTGGTGTTGTAAAAATATTAAAAGATGTTGATCAAGAACTTAAAGATAAAGATGTTATAATTGTTGAAGATATCATTGATACAGGACTTACTTTAAGCTATGTAAAAGAATTTATCAAAGCTAAGGGAACAAAAAGTGTTAAAGTTTGTACTCTTTTAGATAAACCTGAAAGAAGAAAAGTAGAGATGAAGGGAGATTATGTAGGTTTTGAAATCCCTGATGAGTTTGTTGTAGGTTATGGACTTGACTATGCTCAAAAACATAGAAATCTTCCATATGTTGGAATAGTTGCAAGAAAATAATTGGAGGAAAATAATGTCCTTTAAACATAAAAAGAAATTTGGTCAAAACTTTTTGACAGATCAGAGAGAAGTATTAAGAAAAATTATGGAAGTATCAGATGTTAAAGCTGAAGATACAGTATTGGAGATAGGACCAGGAGAAGGGGCATTGACAGCTCTACTTTTAGATACTGCTAAAAGAGTTGTCACTGTTGAGATAGATAGAGATCTTGAAAAGATATTGAGAAAGAAATTTGACTCTAACCCTAAATATACATTGGTAATGAATGATGTATTAGAAACTAATTTAAAAGATTATGTTGGAGAGGGAACAAAGGTTGTTGCCAATATCCCTTACTATATAACATCTCCTATTATCAATAAATTAATAGAAAATAGAGATGTAATTGATGAGATATATATCATGGTACAAAAAGAAGTAGCAGAGAGAATTTGTGCTAAAAAAGGAAAAGAGAGAAGTGCTCTTACTCTGGCAGTAGAATATTTTGGAGAAGCTGAGTATCTTTTCACAATTCCAAAAGAGTTTTTTACTCCTATCCCTAAGGTAGATTCTGCTTTTATGTCTATTAAGCTTTACAAAAATGAAAGATATAGCAAAATAGTAGATGAAGATTGTTTCTTTAAATATGTAAAGGCTGCCTTTGCTAACAAAAGAAAAAATCTATTAAATAACTTTACAGCTTTGGGAAAATCTAAAGATGAGTTGAGAGAGATTTTAGCTCAAGCTAATATTGCTGAAACAGAGAGAGCTGAAAACCTTTCTATTGATGATTTTTTAAATCTAATTGCTATATTTGAAAAAAAATAAGCTGCAATTTAAGAGAGCAGGCTGACAATTTAGTCAGCCTTGTTTTAAATTTTAAGATGGAGGAAAAATGCTAGGAAGTTATGAGTTTCTGATTCAAAGCAGAAAAGAAGATATTGACTTTATAAATAAAGTTGTAGAAGCTTATGAGGGAGCTGGAGTTGTAAGAACTGTGGATCCTCAAAAGGGGCTTATAAATATAATTACTACATATGATTTTAAAGATTTTATAAAGTTTGTTATAGAGGATTTAAGAAAATATGATGTAGTAGCTGAAATTATAGAAGAGGGAGCTTGGAAAGGTTCTCTATATATTAATAAATAATATTTAGTGGAGGAAAAGATGGAAAAATTAGAAAAATTAATCAACTATATTATAAAAGAGCTTGTAGATACTAAAGATGCTGTAATGATAGATTATGATGCTATTGATGATACTATCACTTTTAAAGTAAGTGTTGCTAAAGGAGAGATGGGAAAAATAATCGGTAAAAATGGACTTACAGCTAATGCAATTAGAGGAGTTATGCAAGCTGCTGGAGTTAAAGATAAACTAAATGTAAATGTTGAATTTTTAGACTAGGAGGATTGATTGATGGAGCTTTTTACAGTTGGTAAAATATCTGGAACTCATCATCTTAAAGGAGCTGTAAAAATTATAGCTAATGTGTCAGATGCTGAGATTTTAGTTGGAAATAAAGTTATTATTGATATTCAAGGGGAACAAAAAATACTTACTATCACAAGTGTAAGCCCTCTTGTTGGAAATAAATGGACAGTTGAATTTCAAGAGATAACTAATAAAACTGATGCTGGAAAGTTAAAAAATGGACTTATTAAAGTTAGAAGAGATATTTTAGGAATAGCTGAAGATGAATATCTATTAAACGATCTTATGGATATGGAAGTTGTAGATATGAAAAACAATGAAACTATAGGAAGAGTAACTGATATTTTTGAAACTGCTGCTCATGATATTCTTGTAGTTGAAGATGAAAAAAGTGAAGCTATGATTCCAGATATTGATGAGTTTGTTAAAAAGATAGATTTTGATAAAAGAACTATCTATGTTGAACTTATTGATGGAATGAGAGAGATGAAAGGGAAAAAATATCAGCAAGATGATGGAATAGAAGATGAGGAGTAATTTATGAAAATAAATATTTTAACTCTATTTCCAGAGATGTTCAGAGGATTTACAGGAGAGAGCATAATAAAGAGAGCTTTGGAAAAAAATCTTTTAGAGATAAATGTAATTAATATTAGAGCTTTTTGTTATGACAAGCATAAACAAGCTGATGACAAGGTTTTTGGTGGTGGGGCAGGAATGCTTATGAAACCAGAACCACTTATTAGAGCATTGAATACACTTGGAGGAAAAGTTATATATACTTCACCTCAAGGTGTTAGATTTGATCAAAAGTTGGCAATAGAACTTTCTCAAGAGGAGGAGATCACTATAATTGCTGGACACTATGAGGGAATTGATGAGAGAGTAGTGGAAAGTAGAGTTGATTTAGAAGTATCTATTGGGGATTTTGTTTTAACTGGTGGGGAGTTACCTGCAATGGTTATGACAGATTGTATTGCTAGACTTGTTCCTGGAGCTATTAAACAGGAATCTTATGAGAATGACTCTTTTTTTAATGGACTTTTAGATTATCCAAACTACACAAGACCTGAAGAGTATGAGGGTATGAAAGTGCCAGAGGTTTTATTGTCTGGACACCATAAAAATATAGAAATTTGGAGAAAAAAAGAGAGCTTAAAGAGAACTTATTTGAGAAGACCAGATCTTTTAAAGGGGAGAGAGTTTGATAAGTTAGAGAAAAAACTTTTAAACGAGATAAAAGAGGAGTTAAAAAAGGAGAGTAAATAATGATCTATAAACTTGGAGAATATATCCCAAAAATTGGAAAAAATAACTATATCGCTGAAAATGCAAGTGTAATTGGAAAAGTTGAGACAGGTGAGAATGTATCAATTTGGTTTTCTGCTGTTTTAAGAGGAGATATGAGCTTAATTAAAATTGGTAATGGCTCAAATGTTCAAGATAATTCAACTTTACATGGAGATACAGATTTTCCCACAACAATAGGAGAGAGAGTTACTATTGGGCATAACTGTGTTGTGCATGGTTGCACGGTAGGGGATAACTCAATAATTGGAATGGGAAGTATTATTTTAAATGGAAGTGTTATTCCTAAAAACTGTATCGTATCTGCTGGTTCTGTGGTAAATAGTAAATTGAAAGCAGAGGAAGGGGATCTTATTGCAGGTTCTCCAGCTAGAGTTATAAAGAAACTTTCTGAAAAACATTGGGAGTATTTAAAATATGCAAGTGGAGTTTACCTTGCAAAGATAGATAGATTTAAAAATCAGTTAGAAGAGATTAAATTAGAAGAAAAATAAATTTAAAGAAGGGATTATATAAAATGAGAGATAAAATATACTTAGGATTAGTTCACTATCCTGTTTACAATAAAAATAATGATGTTGTATGTACTTCTGTTACAAACTTTGATATCCACGATATTTCAAGAAGTTGTAGAACTTATGATGTAAAAGGATACCGTTTAATTGTTCCAGTAGATGCACAAAAAATGCTTACAGAGAGAATCATAGGTTACTGGCAAGAGGGTACAGGGGGACAATTTAACAAGGATAGAGAAAATGCCTTTGCTATAACTAGAGTTATGGACAGTATTGAAAAGGTAATTGAAGAGATTGAAGAGAGAGAGGGGCAAAAACCAGTTATCATCACAACTTCAGCAAGAATATTCCCTAATACTGTAAGCTATAAAACAATGTCAGATATGATATTTGAAGATGACAAACCATACTTATTATTATTTGGTACTGGTTGGGGGCTTACAGATGAAGTAATGGACATGTCAAACTATATTCTTGAGCCAATTAGAGGAAATACAAAATATAATCATCTTTCTGTAAGAGCTGCTGTGGCAATTATACTTGATAGACTTTTAGGAGAGAGATAATTAAAAATACAGTTCTGGAGGGAAAATGAGTAGAAATGAGATAAGGATCAAACCTCAAGATGGTATTTTCAGACAAATGGGAATAGAAAATGTAAGTATTAATGAGATTGTTTTTTATGAAAGAAACAAGAAGATGAAATTTATGTGTTCTGTTCCCAGTGTCAAAGATCTCAAAGAACTGGATATAATTTATGAAAATATCAAAAAGAATTTTGGAAAAGAGCTTGAGGTTGACTTTAAAGTAGAATATACAAAGAGTGAGATTATGAGAGAGGAGCTTGTGACAATAGTAGAAAAGGCTATAATTAGATTAAAAGCTAGAAATGCTATTTCCAAATCCTTTCTTTATTTTTACAGAATAAGAATAGAGGAAACTGTTATTGATATTGAGTTAAATGATAAAACCTCTATTGAGATCCTACTTCAAACTAAAATAGATGAGAAGCTTGAGAAGATTTTAGAGAACTATGGAATATATAATTTTAAAGTTAAATTTATTCATGGGAATTTTTCAAAGGAGCTTACAGAGGTTGAGGCTCAAAAGCAGAAAGAGATGATAACTCTATCAGCTAAGATAGACTCTGAAAATAGAGCTACTGCTGCTAATAAGCCACAAAAATCAAATGAGATCTATGTTAAACAAGGTGGTTTCCAAAGACAAAGTTACTCTAGTAATAAAACGAAGGAGATCAAGGGAAATAGTATCTCTTTAACTGAGTTTTTTGAGCTTTATGAAGATGAATTATGTGTAGTTGAAGGAGAGGTATTCTCTATTGAAAGTAGAGATATTAGAAATGAAAAAATACTACTTACAATAAGATTAACTGATGAGGTTACTTCTCTAACTTCAAAGGTTTTCTGTGATAAGGATAAACCTGTGGAAGTATCTGTTGGAGATTTTATAAAGATTAGTGGTAAAAAGCAAATTGATAGATACTCTGACAATGAAGAGGTTATAATGATAAACTCTATCAATAAGCTAGAGAAAACAAAAGCTAAAAAAGAGGACAAGGCAGAAGTTAAGATGGTAGAACTTCACACTCACAGTAAGATGAGTGAAATGGTGGGAGTTGAAGATATAGGAGATCTTATAAAGCGTGCTATCTCTTATGGACATAAGGCTATGGCTATCACAGATTACTCTGTTGTTCATGCTTTCCCATTTGCATATAAAGCAGCTAAAGGAAAGGATTTTAAAGCTATTCTCGGTTGTGAAATGTATATGGTTGATGATACTTTGCCTATGGTAAGAGATTGTAAAACTGGTGCTATTGAAGATACTACCTTTGTTGTTTTCGACTTAGAAACATTTGGGCTTAATAGTCACAAAAATGAGATTATTGAGATAGGTGCTATTAAACTAAAGGGAACTAGAATTGTTGATACATTTAGTTCTTTTGTTAATCCTAATAAAATTATACCTAAGAAAATATCAGAATTAACTCATATAACTCAAGATATGGTGGACAATGCTCCTACTATTGAAGATGTGTTACCTAAATTTTTAGAGTTTACTAAAGATGCTGTAATGGTAGCTCACAATTCAGCTTTTGATATGGGATTTATTAGAAGAGATGCCAAAAAATATATGGGAATAGATTATAAACCATCTATAATAGATACTTTGCAAATGGCAAGAGATCTATATCCAGATTTAAAAGGTTATAATCTTGATAGATTAAACAAAACTTTTAAACTTTCCCTTGAAAATCACCATAGAGCTATTGATGATGCTCAATCAACAGCTAAACTTTTCATTATGTTTTTAGAGAAATATATTGAAAATGGAGTAGTTAATGTTGAAAATATGAATGGAGCTTTCCCTTTAAATATTCAAAAACAAGCTACTAGAAATATTATGGTAATTGCTAAGAATTTAACTGGATTACAAAATCTATATAGATTGGTTTCAGAAGCTCATATTGATTATTATGGAAGTAAAAAGCCAAGAGTTCTTAAAAGTCGTGTAGATAAATTAAGAGATGGATTAATAGTTGGAAGTTCTTTAACTAGCCATTTTTCTAATGATGGTGAATTAGCTGAATACTATATGAGATATGATCTTGAAAATGTAGAGAAAAATATAGATTTCTATGACTATATAGAACTTTTACCTAGAGCTACCTATGCTGAACTTTATGAAGAAGATGGAACAGGAACAATCTCATCTTTTGAGCAAATTGAGGATATGAATAGATATTTCTACAATCTTGCTAAAGAGAGAGGAAAATTAGTAACTGCTAGTTCAAATGTCCACTATAATAATGAGGAAGATTATAAAATAAGAAGTATTCTTCTTTATGGTAGTGGAAATGTATTTAGAGAAAATCAATATAAAACAGATAATAAATTTTACTTTAGAACTACTGATGAACTGCTAGATGAGTTTAGTTACTTAGGAGAAGAGGTAGCCAATGAGATAGTTGTTAAAAATACCAATGCTATAGCTGATATGGTTGAGGTAATTAAGCCAGTCCCTGATGGTTTCTATCCACCTAAAATTGATAATGCAGAGAATATAGTTAAAGAGATGACATATGAAAAAGCATATCGTATCTATGGTAACCCACTTCCAGAGATTGTTAAAGCTAGACTTGAGAGAGAGTTAGGGGCAATTATAGGAAATGGATTCTCAGTACTTTATCTATCAGCACAAAAACTTGTTAAAAAATCTCTAGATAGTGGATATCTAGTAGGTTCGAGGGGATCGGTAGGTTCATCTTTAGTTGCGTTTATGATGGGAATTACAGAGGTTAATGCTCTTTACCCTCACTATATCTGTACTAACCCTGAGTGTAAAAATTCAGAGTTTATAGAGAGAGAAGGGGTAGGTATCGACTTGCCTGAGAAGATCTGTCCTAAGTGTGGACAACCGTATAAACGTGATGGATACTCAATACCATTTGAAGTATTTATGGGGTTTAATGGGGAGAAAGTACCTGATATTGACCTTAACTTTTCTGGAGAGTATCAATCAGAAATTCACAGATATTGTGAGCAACTTTTCGGTAAAGAGAATGTATTTAAAGCTGGAACAATATCAACTTTAGCAGAGAAAAACGCCGAAGGTTATGTAAAAAAATATTTTGAAGATCATGAGTTAAAGAATAATAGAGCTGAGATTATAAGATTGGCTAAAAAAGTTGAGGGAGCAAAGAAAACTACTGGACAGCATCCAGGGGGAATGGTTGTTGTACCTCGTGACCACAATATATATGAGTTTTGCCCTGTGCAAAAACCTGCAAATGATATAACAAATGATTCTATTACAACTCACTTTGATTATCACGTTATGGACGAACAGCTTGTAAAACTTGATATACTTGGACATGACGACCCTACTACAATAAAGATGCTACAAGAGTATACAGGGGTAGATATCTACTCTATACCTATTGCTGACCCTGAAACTTTGAAAATATTCTCTAGTACTGAATCATTGGGAATAACTCCTGAAGATATAAATTCAGTTGTAGGAACTTTTGGAGTGCCAGAGTTTGGAACACCATTTGTTAGACAGATGTTAATTGATACAATGCCAAAAACATTTGCTGAACTTGTAAGAATTTCAGGACTTTCACATGGTACAGATGTATGGTTAAACAACGCTCAAGAGTTTATTAGACAGAAGAAAGCAACTCTGTCACAAGTTATTACAGTACGTGATGACATTATGAACTATTTGATTGACCAAGGTATTGAAAAGGGAACTGCATTTAAAATAATGGAGTTTGTAAGAAAAGGAAAACCATCAAAAGATCCTGAAGGTTGGAAGAAGTTCTCTGATCTTATGAAGGAGCATAATGTTGCTGAATGGTATATAGAATCATGTAGAAGAATAAAATATATGTTCCCTAAGGGACATGCTGTTGCTTATGTTATGATGGCAATGAGAATAGCTTACTTTAAAGTTCACTATCCACTTGCTTTCTATGCTGCGTATCTTTCAAGAAAGGCTGAGGACTTTGATTTTGATATTATGGGAAATCCTGAAAGTGCTAAAAATCATCTTGAAGTACTTTCTAAAGAGCCTAAGTTAGATGTTAAGAAAAAAGCTGAAATGGCTATTTGTGAGATTATAGTTGAGATGTATGCAAGGGGATTCCAATTCCTACCTATTGATATTTACAAATCAGGGGGAACTAAGTTTACAATTGAAGATGGTAAGATAAGAATACCATTGATTGGACTTAGCGGACTTGGAGGAGCTGTAATTGATAATATTTTAAAAGAGAGAGAATTAGATAAATTTTTATCTTATGAGGATCTGAAAAGAAGAACTAAAGTATCTCAAACAATAGTAGAAAAATTAAAATCTATAAATGCAGTGGATTCTTTAAGTGAGACAAATCAGATCTCATTGTTTTAGGAGGAAAAAATGTTAACTGAGAAAAAAGAGACAATGGGAGCTCTTCTAGTATGTCTTGCTGCGACTTTGTGGGGATTTGACTCTATTGTCTTAACTCCAAACCTTTTTAAATTAAGTGTACCTTATGTAGTATTTATGGTGCATCTACTTCCCTTTGTGGGAATGACTCTACTTTTTGGAAGGGAAGAGTTAAAAAATATAAAGAAATTAGATGGAAAAGATTTGACTTACTTCTTTTTAGTGGCACTATTTGGAGGGAGTTTAGGAACTCTTTCAATAGTAAAAGCTCTATTTTTAGTAAACTTTGATCATCTGACAGTAGTTACACTTCTTCAAAAACTACAACCTGTATTTGCTGTAATTCTTGCTTGGATAGTTTTAAAAGAAAAGATTACAAAACAATTTGTTTTTTGGGCTATCTTAGCTTTAATTGGAGGGTATTTTCTTACATTTGAATTTAACACTCTTCAAATGGCATACAATGGAAATATGCTTTTAGCTTGTGGATACTCTCTTTTAGCTGCTTTTTCCTTTGGAAGTGCAACAGTTTTTGGAAAGAGAATACTAAAAAATGCCTCTTTTAGAACTGCACTATATTTGAGATATAGCTTTACAACTTTTATTATGTTTGTAATAAATATTTTCAGTGGAACTCTAGCAAATATTCACACTACACAACCTTTCCATTGGTTTATATTTATTGTAATAGGGCTTACAAGTGGAAGTGGAGCTATTCTTCTTTACTATAAAGGGCTTAGATATATTCCAGCTAATGTGGCAACAATATGTGAACTTTGTTTTCCAGTTTCAAGTATACTTTTTGATTTTATTTTCAATGGTAAATTTTTATCTGGAATTCAAGTAATTAGCACTATTGTGATGCTATTTTCTATATATAAAATTACTCAAAGTCAACGGAATAATTAAAATTTTAAAATATTAGTAAAATCCGTTGTAAATTTTTTAAAGTTATGGTATAAAGGATATAACGTGTATTTTTAAGGAGGCTTTAAAATGACTAAAAAAGAATTTGTTGATTTATATTTTGAAAAGGGAGAATTTGCAACTAAAGCTGATGCTGAAAGAAAAGCTGCTGCATTCCTAGCTGTGTTAGAAGAAGCATTAGTAAAAGGAGAAGAAGTTACTTTCCTAGGATTTGGAAAATTTGAAGTTGCTGAAAGAGCTGCTAGAACTGGTAGAAATCCTCAAACTGGAGAAGAAATGACTATTGAAGCTAAAAAAGTTGTTAAATTCAAACCTGGAAAAGGATTATCTGAAGCTGTAAACAAATAGTAAGATCTAAATAAGAAACAAATAAATTTTCAAGTAACTCCAGTGATTTTCGCTGGAGTTATTTTGTTACCAATAAATTATTACTAATTAACATTTATTAAATGATCATATGGAAGAGTTAAGCTATGAGAATATATTAGATTTAATAAAAATGAAAGAAAAAATTGATAAAGTAATAATTTCAATTGATGAGAATTTATAATAAAATTAAAACAAAAAATGGTAAGGAAATTTCTTACCATTTTTAAGGTGTATCTAACTAAAATTTTTAACCAAATATTTTTACTAAATAACCATCTATATCATCTCTTGAATGAAAAATATAAACACTCTTTTCATTTTTGTATCTATCAAGTAGTTCATATACAAATGGCAATTCATTTTTTAGATAAACTCCAAACTATCTCTTTTACTTTTCAATAGCTTTACAACTTTCTCTCTCTATAATAGTGTGTGGAACAATTATCTTAGTGGCTACCATCTCTTTATTTTGAACATATTTTATAATTTGAGCAGCTGACTCCTCTCCCAATTGATAGTTGTTAATATCAACACAAGTCAACTGAGGTTTTGTCAATTTCGATAAAAGAGAGTTGTTAAAAGAGATTATAGATATATCCTCAGGAACCTTTATCCCTATATCATTAAATATCTTCTCAAGAGTAAGAGCAACAATATCATCAATTGCCACTATTGCAGTTGGAGCATCTTCATTTGTGAAAATCTTCTTTATCTCCTCAATATCCCTTTCATTATTAAGATCTTTATATATGCACCATCTCTCCTCATAAGGCAGATTATTACCAATCAATGAAGAGATATACCCAGTTTGTCTATCTTGAATAAAAATTCTATTTTCCCTATCACATACAAAGGCTATCTTCTTATGTCCAAGGTTTATAAGGTAATCTGTTGCATCTTTCCCAGCAGTAATATTATCATTGTCAATATAGATTGTACTATTTATATTACTTGAAGGTTTACCAATCATAACATAGCTCAAAGAGTGGCTATTTAGATACTCAACAACAGGATCCTTCACTTTGGAGTAAAGAAGTATAAACCCATCTACCTTTCCCGCTTTTACAATGGAATCTATAAAGGTGATCATTTTTTCCTCACTATTTTCTGAAATAATAGTATTCATATACTTATACTTATTACAATATTGGCATATTCCATGAATAACCTCTAAGAAAAAACTATTTTCATATATATCATTCTCTTGAATAGGAAGTATCAACCCTATTGTTTTTGAACTTTTTCCAGCTAAATTACTTGCTTGAAAATTTGGCTCATAACCTAATTCCATCATAGCTTTCTTAACTTTTAATTTTGTCTTTTCACTTATTGCTGGATGATTGCTACAAGTTCTTGAAACAGTAGATGGAGAAACTCCTGCAAGTTTTGCTACATCTTTTATTGTTACACTCATTTTTTTCCCCTTATATAAAATTTGTATATTTAATTTTACATAGAATTATACAACAAGTCAACACAAAAATTTCCTATTTATGCAAATAACAATCATCACTATTTTTAACTCAAAATATAAAAATATTAATTTAATACACTATGAATTAAAATAAAAAATATTTTTTGATAAAAAAACATTTGATTTTTGTTGAAATATAATATATAATAAAAACAAATTTAAGCAAACGATTGCATAAATTTGCAAACATAGGAGGAGAGAAAAAATGGGAAAGAAAAATATTATTAATTTTGACCTTTTACAAAAATTAGGAAAGGTTTTAATGGTAGTTATTGCTGTAATGCCAGCAGCTGGTTTAATGATTAGTTTAGGTAAACTGATTCAAATCTCAAGTGAAGATATATTTTTTCTTCTAAAAATTGGAAGTATTATGGAGAGCATCGGTTGGGGAATTATTACAAATCTTCATATACTATTTGCTGTGGCAATTGGAGGATCATGGGCTAAAGAGCGTGCTGGGGGAGCTTTTGCTGCAATAATAGCCTTTATTCTTATCAATGTTATAACTGGGGCAATTTTTGGTGTAACTCCACAGATGCTTCAAGACCCTAATGCTGTAACTCATACTTTATTTGGTAAGGAGATTCCAGTGGCTGGGTATTTTACCTCTGTACTTGGGGCTACTGCTCTTAACATGGGGGTATTTGTAGGGATTATTGCTGGTTTTGTTGGAGGAACTATCTACAATAAATATTACAATTATAGAAAACTTCCACCTTCATTGGAGTTCTTCAACGGAAAGAGATTTGTACCTATGGTTGTAATTCTTTGGTCAGTGATTGTATCTATAATTCTTGCTTTTGTGTGGCCAGTTATCCAAGGGGGAATCAATAGTTTTGGAATTTGGATAGCTAACTCTTCTACAACATCACCTGTTCTTGCACCATTTGTATATGGAACTTTAGAGCGTCTACTTATACCTTTTGGACTTCACCATATGCTTACTATCCCAATGAACTATACAGCATTTGGAGGAACATACACTATTTTGACTGGAATCAACAGTGGAAGTAAGGTTTTTGGACAAGATCCTCTTTGGCTTGCTTGGGTAACAGATCTTGTAAACTTAAAAACTTTAGGAGATATGGAGCAATATAACAATCTTTTAACAACAATTACTCCTGCTCGTTTTAAAGTTGGGCAAATGATAGGTTCTAGTGGACTTCTTATAGGTATCACAGTTGCAATGTATAAAAATACTGACAATGATAAAAAAGCTAAATATAAATCTATGTTTATTTCAACAATAATAGCTGTTCTTTTAACTGGGGTTACTGAGCCACTAGAATTTATGTTTATGTTTGCTGCTTTTCCACTATATGTAATCTATGCAATTCTACAAGGTTTAGCCTTTGCATCAGCAGGAGTGGTTAATCTTCGTTTACACTCTTTTGGAAATCTTGAGTTTCTTACACGTATTCCAATGTCTGTAAAAGCTGGACTTACTGGAGATATTATAAACTTTATAGTAGCAATTATCATATTCTTTATCGTTGGGTATTTAGTGGCTAACTTTATGATAAAAAAATTCAACTATGCAACTATTGGAAGACTTGGAAACTATATTGAAGAGGAAAATAATGAGGATACAATAAAAACTTCTGTTTCAAAAGATACACAAGCTACTAGAATAATCACTCTTTTAGGTGAAAAAGAAAATATTATTGATGTTGATGCTTGTATGACAAGACTTCGTGTAACAGTAAAGGATATGGGAAAAGTTGCTGATTTAGAGGAGTGGAAAAAAGAGGGAGCATTGGGACTAATGAAAAAAGATAATGGTGTACAAGCTGTTTATGGTCCTAAAGCTGATGTTATTAAATCAGATATTTTAGATATATTATAGGAGGTAAAGATGAAACTGTTAACTTGCAATTCACATAGTATTATTGAAAAAGATTATGATAATAAGTTGAAATATTTTGCTCAATGGATATTGGACAATGATTATGATGTGATAGCTGTACAAGAATCTAATCAAACCCACGATGCAAAGGCTGTGGTTTCATTAGAAAACTGCAATTATATCTCTAGTAATGAAAATATAGTTATAAAAGAGGATAATCATATTTTTAACTTAATTAAATATCTCAATGAAAAGGGGCAAAAATACTATTGGACATGGACACCTATTAAGATAGGATATGGGATTTTTGATGAGGGAATAGGAGTTTTATCAAAATATAAGCCATTGGAGATAAAGGAGTTTTACCTTTCAAATAGCAAAGCTTATGATAACTATAAAGTTAGAAAGGCTATTGGAATAAAAGTAAATATTGATGGTAAGGATAAATGGTTTTACTCAGTTCATGCTGGTTGGTGGAATGACTTAGAAGAGCCTTTTAAAATGCAACTATCAAAATTAAACAAACGTTTTCTTTTTGAAAAAGATGAAGTATATCTTATGGGGGATTTTAACAACCCAGCTGATATTGAGGATGAAGGTTATACAGCTCTTCTTCAATCTGGTTGGCACGATACTTACAGATTGGCAGATAAAAAAGATAATGGGATAACAGTATCTGGTTTAATCGATGGTTGGAGAGAGCATAAAATAGATTCTATGAGAATAGATCTTATATTAAAAAATAAAAATACACCTGTAAAAGAGTCTAAAGTTGTCTTTAATAATATAAATGGAAAACAGATATCAGATCATTTTGCAGTTGAAATAATAGAATAGGTGGTATATATATGAAAAAATTAGATAAAAGAGGAAGTGGAATCTTACTTCATATCTCTTCACTTCCTTCAAACTACGGAATAGGAACATTTGGAGAAGAGGCGTATAGATTTGCTAATTTTTTAAAAGAATCTGGACAAAGTTATTGGCAAATACTTCCATTGGGACAAACAAGTTTTGGTGATTCCCCTTATCAATCATTCTCTATAAATGCTGGAAACCCTTACTTTATAGATTTAGATCTACTTGCTAAAGATGGACTACTAAAGAAAGAGGATTATATCTCTCTTAACTGGGGAGATAACTCTACTCAAGTTGACTATGGACTTTTATACAACACACGTTATGAGGTTCTAAAGAAAGCTTTTGAAAACTTTAACTTAAATGATATTAACTACAAAGAGTTCTTAAAAAAAGAGAGAGACTGGCTAGATGACTACGCTATATTTATGACAATGAAAAGAAGAAACAGCAACTCATCTTGGGATACTTGGGATATTGAATTTAAAACAAGAGATAAGAAAACTTTGGCTAATTTTATAAAAGAAAACTCTGCTGATATTGATTTTTGGAGATTTATACAATATAAATTCTACGAACAATGGAACAATCTAAAAGATTATGTAAACAACTTAGGAATAGATATAATAGGAGATGTACCTATATATGTTGCCTATGACAGTGTAGATGTTTGGAAAAACCCAGAATTTTTCCAATTAGATGAGAATTTAGAGATGGTTTCAGTAGCTGGATGCCCACCAGATGGATTCTCAGCAGATGGGCAACTTTGGGGAAACCCTCTATATAACTGGGAATATATGGAGAAAACAAAATACAAATGGTGGATAAATCGTCTTGAATCTGCTATCTCTCTTTATAATATAGTTAGAATGGACCACTTTAGAGGTTTTGAAAGTTACTATTCTATTCCAGCAAAAGATAAAACAGCTGTCAATGGACATTGGGAAAAAGGTCCCGGAATGAAACTTTTCAATGCTGTTAAAAAGAAGCTTGGAGATCTTGATATAATAGCTGAAGATTTGGGATTTGTTACTGATGAGGTTGCTGAACTTCTTAAAGATAGTGGTTTCCCGGGAATGAAACTTTTAGAGTTTGCCTTTGATTCAAGAGAGGGTGGAGACTATTTACCTCATAATTACACTCAAAATAGTGTGGGGTATATTGGTACTCATGATAATGATACTGCTGTTGGTTGGCTTGTAAACTCAAAAACTGAGGATATTGAGTATATGAGAATGTATCTTGATATCTACACTTTTGATGATAAAGCTACTGCTTGGAAAATGATAGATAGAATTATGAGTAGTGTATGCAACACAGTAATAATTCAAATGCAAGATTATTTAGGGCTAGGTTCTGAATCAAGAATGAATACACCATCTGCTTTAGGTTCAAACTGGAGCTGGAGAATGAAGAAAGAGGATATCAATTCAGAGTTAGCTAAGGGAATAATACATGTAACTGGATTGTATAAGAGAATGGAACTTTAATTAAACTTAAAGTAAAATATTTGAAAACTTTTAATTACTGCATCTAATTACTGCATCTAAAATCTTAAAAATTGAGATTGAAGATGCAGTTTTTATTTAAAAAAACAGCCCCAGCACTAAATACTGGAGCTATTTCAATCACTATTTAACTATATAATTATTTACATTGTTATAGCAGATATTCTCTACCATTTTTCCAAGTCTTTCTATATTGTTAGGAAGTTCTCCTCTTTCAACCCAATCCCCTAAAAGATTGCAAAGTATTCTTCTAAAATACTCATGTCTTGTATATGATAGGAAACTTCTTGAATCTGTTAACATTCCTACAAATCTTGATAGTAATCCAAGGTTTGCTAAAGCTGTCATCTGTCTAGTCATTCCATCTTTTTGATCTAGGAACCACCAACCTGAACCAAATTGAATTTTTCCTGGAGTTTTTCCATCTTGGAAACATCCAATTAATGTTCCTATTGCCTCATTATCTCTAGGGTTTAAGTTGTAAATTATTGTTTTTGGTAATTCATCTGTTGTATCAAGAGTATCTAGTAATTTTGATAATGCTCTTAGGAATAATTCATCATCTATTGCATCATAACCAGTATCTGCCCCAAGCTTATTGAACATTCTTGTTGAGTTGTTTCTGATACATCCCACATGAATTTGCATAACCCATTTTCTCTTTGCATACTCTTTTCCTAAGAATATCATTACATAAGTTTTAAATTGTTTAACCTCTTTTTCAGTTAACTCTTCTCCAGCTAATTTTTTTAATAGGATAGCATTTACTTCCTCTTTTGTTCCCTTTTCAAAAACAACAGGGTCAAGAGCGTGGTCAGATATTCTACAACCAACTTGGTGAAAAAACTCTATTCTACCTTCAAGAGCTGAAGTATATTTATCTATGCTGTCAATTTTCTCTCCATAGATCTCTTCTAATCTGTTAAACCAAGGGATAAACTCATCTTTTTCAATTCTTATTCCTTTATCTGGTCTAAATGCTGGATTTACAACAACGTCAAATGATTTATCTTCTTTTAAAGCTATATGATATTCTAGTGAATCAATAGGGTCATCTGTTGTGCATAGAGTTTTTACATTTGACATTTTTATTAACTCTCTAGCTGTAAATTTGTCAGTAGCTAGTTTTTCATTAGTTAAGTTCCAAACTTCCTCAGCAGTTTCTTTAGAAAGAACTAAATCAATTCCGAAAAATCTTTTTAATTCAAGGTGTGTCCAATGGAAAAGTGGGTTTCCATAGCACTCATCAATAGTTTCAGCCCATTTCATAAATTTTTCTTTATCATCAGCATCTCCAGTGATATATCTTTCATCTACACCATTAGATCTCATTGCTCTCCATTTGTAATGATCTCCACCTAACCACACTTTAGTGATATTCTTATATTTTTTATTTTCATATATCTCTTTTGGGTTTAGGTGACAGTGGAAGTCATAAATAGGCATATTTTTAGCATAGTTATGGTATAAAGTTTTAGCAGTGTCTGTCATTAATAAAAAATCATCACACATAAATTCTCTCATTTTTAAAATCATCTCCATTAAAATTTACAATTAAATTAATCCAAATAGTTTTGGCAATACTAAACTAATAGCTGGAATATACGTTACAAGTAGAAGTCCAACTAACATTACAACAAAGTAAGGTAAAATTGTTTTGATAATATCCTCTATTTTTAAATCAGCTATTGCACAACCTAAGAATAGAGCATTTCCAACTGGTGGAGTACAAAGTCCGATACATAAGTTATATACCATTACAATTCCAAAATGTACTGGGTGCATTCCTAACTTTGTAACTACTGGTAAAAATATAGGTGTAAATATTAGAACAGCTGGTGTCATATCCATAAATGTTCCAACTATTAATAGTAGAATATTGATTATTAATAGAATTACATATTTATTATCTGAAATTCCTAATAGAACTTTAGTTATATATTGTGGAATTTGTGAATAAGCTAATGCCCAAGACATAATACTTGATGCAGCCATTAGGAACATTATTATTCCTGTCATCTTAATAGTGTCATCTAATATTTTTTTCATTACAGCTTTATTTAGATTTCTATATATTAAAGATAAAACTAATGTATAGATAACTGCTATTCCTGATCCTTCAGTAGCTGTGAACACCCCTTTAATAATTCCACCAATAACTATAATTATTAGTAATAAACTTGGTAGTGCATCTAAAGTAATCTTAATAGCCTCTGATAAAGATTGTTTCTTTTCAACTGGATAGTTATTCTTTTTTGCAAACATATAAGCAAGAATCATTATACCTAATCCCATTACTACTCCTGGAAGGTATCCAGCTATAAACAATGCCCCTATTGAAGTTCCTCCACTTACTAGAGCAAAAACTATAAGTACATTACTAGGTGGTATTAAAAGTCCTGTTGGACATGATGTAATATTTACTGCTGCACAATATTTAGGATCATATCCCTCTTTCTTTTGTAGAGGATAGATAGTTCCTCCAATAGCTGCCTCAGCTGCAACTGCTGAACCAGAGATAGCACCAAATAGCATATTTCCTAAGATATTAACTTGAGCAAGTGACCCTGGTAATCTTCCTCCTAAAAGTTTAGCAAAGTTTACAAGTTTAATTGCTATTCCACCATTGTTCATTATATTTCCTGATAGAATAAAGAATGGAATTGCCAACAATGCAAAGTTATCTAAACCTGTTATCATCTTTTGTGCTGATGCAATTACTGTCATATCAAAAGGAAGTGAAAATAGTAGAGCTATAAATGATGATAGCCCAATTCCTAAAGATACTTGAAGTCCCAATGCTAGAAAGATAAAGAAACTTATAAACAGTACTATTGCAACTACTCCTATACTAGCTCCCATTATTTAACACTCTCCTTTGCTTTTAATTCATCTACTATATATCCAATTAGATAAAGAACATTTACTATTCCTGTAATTGGTAAAATTAGATATACATATCCCATAGGTATGTTTAATACTGGTGAATATTGTTGCATTGTATTTAGAGTAAGTAGAGTTCCTCCCCCTACCATAACACAAGCTACAAATACTATTCCTAATATAGGAAGTATTATTTTTATCAATCTAACTGTTGATGCAGATAATAGAGTGTGAAGGTAATCCATAGATAGATGCCCCTTTGCTCCAAAAGCATATGTTGCTCCTAACATTCCTATCCACATTAACAGAAATCTTGCAAGCTCATCAGTAAAGATACTTGGACTATTAAATACATATCTTGAGATAACTTGCCAAGCTACTGTAAAAACTAAGATTGTAAGAAATACTGTTCCAGCTATAAAAATTAATCTATTTATAAACTCTTTTAATTTTTCCATCTGATTCTCCTCCTAGTATTTAAACTCTCTAATTCTCTCTACATATGTTTTGATTAATGGATCTTTCATAACATCATTGTAAAGAGGTTGAACTTTTTCAACAAATTCATTTTGATCAACTTCAAAGAATTGAACTCCTTGTGCTTTTAATGAATCTACTAACTTATCCTCTGTTTCAAACCAAATCTTATTTTGGTAATCAAATGAGTTTAATGCAGCTTGTTTAATTATTTTTTGTTCATCTTCAGTTAATTTATTCCAAGCTTTTGTATTCATAATCATAACATCTGGAGAAATTGAGTGAGCATCAAATGTGAAATATGGTGCAACTTCATAGTGTTTTGATTCAGCATAAGAGATTAAGTTGTTCTCTGCTCCATCTACAACCCCTTGTTGTAACGCTGTATAGATCTCTCCAAAACTTAGAGGTGATGGACTTCCTCCCAATAGCTCTGTCATTTTTACCATTGTTTTACTTGTTTGAACTCTAATTTTCATTCCATTTAAGTCAGTAACTGATTTTACTGGCTTTTTAGTATACATATTTCTAGTTCCTGAGTTGTAGAATGTTAGCCCGATAAATCCTCTATCTATTGTGGCATTTAAAATATCTTCCCCAATATCAGATTTTAAAACTGCTAAGTTTTGGTGAATATCTTTAAATAAATATGGTAGTGATAAAACTGAATACTCTTTAGCAAAACTTTCCATTGGTCCTGCATTTGTTTTAATCATATCAATAGCCCCAGCTTGCATAAGCTCAGTTATCTCTCTTTCCCCTCCGAGTTGTCCGTTAGGGAAAATTAAGATCTCTACCTTTCCATCTGTCTTATCCTTTACCTCTTTAGCAAACTCAACCATTGCCAAATGAACTGGATGTCCCTCTGTAAGTGCATGTGCTAATTTCAATTTTTTTACTGAATCACTGTTATTTCCACAACCTGTGAAAAGTAACATTAGAATTGTTAAAATTCCAAATATTTTCTTCATCAATATCCTCCTAATTTTTATAGTGTTACCCCTGATTTAAATATTGCTATCTCTTGGAATCTATTTTTCTCATTATTAGTTTTTTCTCCATTTATTACTGAAACTATATAATCTATAAATTCCTTTGTTATCTCTTCAAAACTCATATTTTCAGTTACTATTCTTCCAGCATTAAAATCTATCCATTTTCTCTTTTTCTCATATAATTGTGTATTTGTTGAGATCTTTACTGTTGGAACATATCCACCATATGGGTTTCCTCTTCCTGTTGTAAATAGTACTAAGTGACATTTTGCTGCTGCAAGAGCTGTTGTTGCTACTAAGTCATTTCCTGGAGCACTTAAAAGGTTAAGTCCTTTCTCTTTTAAAACCTCTCCATATTTTAACACATCTACTACCTTTGATGTTCCTGATTTTTGAGTACATCCTAACGATTTATCCTCTAATGTTGTAATTCCACCTTTCTTATTTCCAGGTGATGGGTTTTCATATATCTCTTGTCCATTTTTGATAAAGTACTCTTTAAAATTATTTATCATATGAACACATTTTTCAAATGTTTCCTCATCTTTACATCTTTCCATCAAAAGAGTTTCAGCACCAAACATCTCTGGAACCTCTGTTAAAACAGTTGTTCCTCCTAATGCGATTATATAATCTGAAAAATATCCTAACATAGGGTTAGCTGTGATTCCTGAAAGTCCATCTGAACCTCCACACTCTAGTCCAAAGTTAATTTCACTGATGCTAACTTTCTCTCTCTTATCATTTTTCATTTTATTATATAGATCTAAAAGTATTTCTTTTCCAGCTTCTATCTCATCATCTACCTCTTGAGAGATCAAAAACTTAACTCTTTCTCCGTCATATTCTCCAAGTGTTTTCTTAAAATCTGCTACTTGATTATTTTCACAACCTAACCCAAGCACAAGTACTCCCCCTGCATTTGGATGTTTTACTGTATTTTGAAGTATAATTCTAGTATTTATATGGTCTTCTCCAAGTTGAGAGCAACCATAGTTGTGAGTAAGAACATTTATATTGTCTATCTCTAACTCTCCAACTTCAGCTAAAAAAGCATCTTTTATTCTTTGAGCAATTCCATTTACACAACCAACTGTTGGAACTATCCAAAGTTCATTTCTTACACCTACATCTCCATTTTTTCTCTTATATACATTTACTTTAATATCTTTTAGATTAAGTTTTCTATCTGTAAATTTAGGAGTGTAGCTATATGTGTTAAGATCTTTTAAGTTTGTTTTTGTATTGTGAGTGTGTACCCAACTTCCTACTTTTATATCTTCAAGAGCATATCCAATAGGAAGTCCATACTTTACAACATTTTCCCCTTTATTGATATTTTTTATAGCTATCTTATGTCCTCTATTAATATCTTCTAAAAGAGTTATCTTTTCACCTTCTAAATCTATAACTTCATCTTTTTTATAATCTCTAAGTGCAATAATTACATTATCACACTCATTGATCTTTATAAATTCCTTCATTTATCTTACCTCTTCTGTTATTTTAACTCTTTTAAAGCCTCTTTAACTCCCTTAGTATCAATTTTTTCTAAGTATGATGTAACTAAATCAGTCATTCCTTCAACTGTATTTAGGTCAATTTCCCAGTGATCTTTCATTCCTAGAACTGTTTCAACAATCTTTCTATAATCTGATGTTTGCCATAATTCTCTATACATATCTAAAAATTTTTGATCATCTCTTAAATTGATTGAATCTCCATTTTCTCTTACACCTTTGTAGAATCTAATTAAACAAGCTAGAGAGAATAGAAGTCTTTTTGGAAGTTTTCCTGTTCTTTTATATGTTTCTAATACTTGTGGAAGTATTCTTGTTTTGTATTTTGATGTTGAGTTTAAAGCAATATCTATAAGCATATGTTTTACATATGGATTTTTAAATCTGTTAATTACGGCATTTTTAAACTCTACAAGTTCATTTTTATCCATATCTAATGCTGGGATAATCTCTTCATCAATAGCTTTTTCAACAAACTCTCTTAACTCATCATTTTCCATAGTTTCTCTTACTGTATCAATTCCATATAGATATGATACTGGTACCATTGCTGTATGAGCTCCATTTAAGATTCCTACTTTTCTCATTTTATATGGTTTTAAATCATCAACTATAAGGATATTTAATCCTGCATTTTCAAGATGTAACTCCTTAGTTAGAATATCTTTAGGTCCTTGAATTACAAATAAATAGAAGTACTCTCCAGTTACCATAAATTTATCTTCATATCCTAACTCTTTTTCTAGTTCATCTTTTTCAGCTCTTGGATATCCAGTAACAATTCTATCAACTAATGTAGAACACCATACATTTGATTTTTCCAACCAAGTTTTAAATTCTGGCTCTAAGTTCCACAATTCAACATATTTTAAAACTATTCTTTTTAACTCCTCACCATTGTAATCAATAAGTTCACAAGGCATTAGAATAAATCCTTTGTCCTCTGCTCCGTTAAATGTTTTAAATCTTTCATGTAAAAGTCTAGTTAATTTTGCTGGATATGTATTTTGAGGTCTATCATCATATCTATCTTTATCACTAAATACTATTCCAGCCTCTGTTGTATTTGAAACTATAAATCTAATATCTGGGTTGTGAGCAAGTTTTAAATACTCATCAAACTCTTTATATACTGGAATCTCTCTATTGATTGAAGATATAATTCTATAATCTTTTACAACCTCTCCCTTTTCATTGATTCCTCTAATAATTGAAGTGTATAGTCCATCTTGAATATTTAAAAGAGGTACTGCATCATAGTCAATAGGTCTTACTACTGCAACTCCAGCATTAAGATTTTGCTCTCTGTTTAAAATATCTAATTGCCAATCAAAAAAACATCTTAAAAAATTTCCTTCCCCAAATTGAATTACTCTCTCTGGATATTTAGGTAAATTTAATTCTTTTCTATCTAATTTCATAAAATAGATCATCTCCTAAAAAAATACTTGTGATATATCACCAGTATATAACTTTTTCATAATATGTCAAGAGTTTTTTTTATTTTTTGTCTTTTATATCATATTTTTCATATTTAGTACACTGTTCTGTATTTAAACTTTAAAAAGTTAAAAAATATAAGCCTTGTATTTTTTTTCAGTTAATGTATAATATTCTTAGTAACAAAGTTTAAGGGAAAGGATAAAAATGAAGAGTTTAAAGGAAAAAGTTTATGAAATTTTAAAAGAGATGATAATCTCTGGTAAATTAAAATATAATGAGAGAATTGAAGAGGATGCTCTAGCTACATCTTTAGAAGTGAGCAGAACTCCTGTGAGAGAGGCCATAAATAAATTGGAGCAAGAGGGATGGATAAACATAATTCCAAGAAGGGGAATGTTTGTAAGTAATGTTTCTCTAAAGGAGATAAACGATATCTTTCAAGTTCGTTTAAATTTAGAGCCTATTATTTTACAAATGGGATTTTCTAATATTCCATTAAATGAATGTCAAAGATTAAAAAGAGAGTTTGAAAGTTTCTTAGATAAAGAACTTACTAAGGATGAGGCAAAGACATTAGATGAATTGGATAACACTTTACATCTTTTAATTTTAAAAAGTTGTAATAATAATTTTATAGAAAAAATGATGGAAAATGTCTATGAGCACAATATGAGATTGAGAAATCAAAGTGTACAATCTAATGATAGAAGAAATGAGGCTACTAAGGAGCATATTAATTTAATTGATTCTATTCTTGATGGAGATTTAGATAAGGCTTTAGAGTTGATAAAATATCACAATATTAAAGCTAAAGAGGGATTTTTTAATAGTTTATAGGAATAGCACCTTTAATCTTAGAGTATTAAGATTGAAGGTGTTTTTTTCTTAAAAGAAAGTGCAATTATATGGTATAATCTATATATAAACTCAATTCTAGCCTAAGGGGGAAAATCATGGAAGTTAAAGATTTTGTTATAAAAAAATTAAATAGTGATCCTGATTTTAAAGCTAAATATGAAGATGCTAAAAATAAAAAAAGTATAGAAGCAATGGAATATGCAATACACTCCAATGAAATTTCTGGAAATTTTTCTACTGAGGAAGATATGGAAACCCTTTTTAAAGTTGCTTTTGATGAGCTTTCTACTGAGGAATTTTTAAATAAAATTTTGAATGTAAAAAAAATCTATAAATAAAAATTATATTAATCTATGGAGGAAAATATGAGTACTGTTGCTATAGCTTGTAGTTCATTAACAAAAGAGATTTTAAATGTTCAAAAAAAATTAGGTACAAATTATCCTGTATATTATTTAGATAGAAAACTTCATGCAAATCCTGCTGAAATGCGTCAAGAGATAATAAAAACTCTTAATAATCTTGACAATGAGGTTGACACAATTTTAGTAGTGATGGGGTTTTGTGGTGGTTCATGGGAAAATATTAAGATAGATAAAAAAATTGTAATTCCACATGTTGATGATTGTATATCTCTCTTACTTCATACTGATGATACTCCAAAAATAAATCTAAAAGAACAGGGACATTTTTACTATAGAGAATTAAATAATAAAAATAACTCTTTAGAGGCTATGAAAGAAAATCTTTGTAAAAAGCTTGGAGAAAATAAGGGAGAAGAGCTATTTAAAAAATGGTTTTCATCTATTAAAAATCTTGATATTATTGATACTGGAATATATGATAGCTATGATAAAAATCATTTGGAACAAGTGCATAGAGATTCTGAACTTATCAATGCTCAAGTTAAACATGTAAAAGGAAGTAGTATTATTATTGAAAAACTTTTTTCTAAAAAATGGGACAATCAATTCCTTATTCTTGAAAAAGGAAAAATACTATTAAAAGATGATTTTATTGAATAATTTAATCAAAAAACTCCAGCAAATACACTGGAGTTTTTATCTATCAACTATTTAGTAAATCTAGCATTTCCCCAAGTTCCATGGTCATAGTTGTTATTACCATCACATTGATCAATTATAAGAGTAAGTTTTTTAGCTCCCTCAACATTGATATCAACTTCTTTAGCTTTTGCAGAACTTACCATTTCACCACTGTTAAATACTTCTTTTCCATCTAATAGCACTCTAAATTGTGCTTTAGTTCTATATCCTATTACCTCTCTATCCATTCCAACATAAGATTTGAATCTCTTGAATCCTTTTCCTTTTAAGTTAATTACAACTTCAGAATCTGAATTTGCACAGATAGCTTTTTCAAAACGAACTTTGCTACCATCTTCTAATCTCAGATGTGGAACACTTCCAGAAACAGTAATATCTCTTTCAACTTTGTACATTCCTGAAGTTGCCTTTTCAAATGGAAGATCAGATGCATAAACTATATTGTGAGTTCCAAAATTAATTGTATACTCTTTTCTTAAAACTTCATTTAAAGCTTTATCTTTATGAGCTACAATAACTTTTGCTTTTCCATTTTCTACACTATTAGCTTGTTCTATGCTGACTATTACATCCTCTTTATTACCATATTCAACTTCAACTACTGGAGCTTGTTTCTCTGTTCCTGCTAAAAATTCAACTTTATAATCTGTTATATTTTTATCAAAATCTTTTAAAGATATTCCATTAACTTTGATATCTTTTATTAGATCGCCATCAATATTTCTCTTACTTATTTCCATAGGATTATCAGCTTTAGTTATTCCTTTTAGCTTAAATGAGTAAGTGTGAGCTTTTCCAGATTTTATTTGATATTGATCATGTGGAACTGCTCCCCAGCTGTCATCTCCACCTACTCCTTGTTGTTTTCCATTTATTCTAAGCACAACATTTTCAGTTGGAACCAACTCTACTGGATGTCTTTTTCCTGATGATAATTCTTCTGGAGTATAGTGAAGTGCATTAAATTCTATTGTATTATCTACACCACTTGCAAGAAGTCCCACACCATTTTTAGCAGTTAAAGTTACCCATCTAGTATCAACTCTATTTCCTGTTTCAGATGGATCAATATATGGGAAGAAGAAATCATCTACATTGGCACTATAAACACCAACATTGTATCCAGTTTTTCTATCTACATAGTTTTCTTCAGGTCCTCTTCCATACCAAGTAACTGTATCATATTTTTCTGGCATCTCCATCATCATTCCAAACTCTGGAATCTCTGGTAAATCTTTTGAAGTGTATAGAGTATTTGTAACTTTTACCTCTCCATTACCAAATACTACATATTGTAGATCTAATTGAGCTGGAGTTGTAGTTGGTATCTCAAGTTTCACATCAACTCTAACACCTTTGTCCTCTATCGGTGTAACAGATGTAGATACAACTTTTGCCTCTTTTCCTGCAAATTTCCAAGTTGCTAATCTTTCCTCTGCTCCATTTCCTTTGTCGTTGTCGTTTGGTGCTCTCCAATAGTTAGGAATCATAGGTTTTTCAATAAGTTCTTTTCCTTTAACTTTAAATGAATCTAAGCTTCCTTTCTCTTTACTGATAGTTACTTCAAAATTATCTCCTGTAACTACTAATTTATCACCTTTATCTGAATAAGAAAGTGATTTCATCTCATTTAATGATAGAACCTCTCCTTTGCTTTCAACTGGTAATCTAAATTGCTCCTTAGCAACTATATGCCCTTTCTTAGCCCATTTAGTATCTTCTTTTAATCTGAAAGCAACATTTAACCAATACTCTTCACCATTTTTACTTACAACATCTCCAAATGGAAGTTTAACAATTTTTGATTTGTTTGGAGCTAACTCAGTTACAAATACTCCTGAATTTATAATATCTCCATCTCTTCTCAATTCCCATACAGCTTCGTATTCATCTAGGTTAGTAAACATGTAGTTATTTTTTATGCTAAACTCTCCATTTTTCACATCTACATCTTTAAATTTAACATATTGATATACTTTCTTAACTTCCATTATCTCTGGTTGTGCAGTTCTATCTGTTGATACTAAACCATTAGCACAGAAATTGTGGTCTGTAAACTCTTCGTCTCCCCAATCTCCACCATAAGCATAGAACATCTTTCCAGTTTTTTCATCTTTAGTTAAAATTCCTTGATTTACCCAGTCCCAAATATATCCACCATGGAAGATATCATATTTTTCAAATAGATCCCAATAATCTTGTAAGTTTCCTATACTATTTCCCATTCCATGAGCATATTCACACTCAATATATGGAACTTTATTTCTAGGGTCTGTTGCATAAGCTCTAGCTTCATCAATAGTTCTATACATTCTTGTGTAGATATCTCCAACCTCTCTTTGTGGCTCATAGTGAATAAGTCTAGTTGGATCATTTTTTCTTACCCATTCAGCAGCTTTTACAAAGTTATCCCCTTTGTCAGATTCATTTCCTAGTGACCATGCAAAGATTGAAACCTCATTTTTAGATCTCTCTAACATTCCAGCTTGTCTATCAATTACAGCTTTTGTCCACTCTGGTCTACTTTGAGGAATCTCATCTAATCTTCCATGTGTTTCTAAGTTTGCCTCATCTAATACTAACAATCCATACTCATTACATAGATCATACCATCTAGGATCATTAGGGTAGTGAGATGATCTTACAGTGTTGATATTGTGTTGTTTCATAAGTTCAATATCTTTTATCATAGTTTCTTCAGATAGAGTTCTTGCATTTACAGGGTCAAATTCATGTCTATTTACCCCTTTCATCATGAATTTTTCTCCATTTAATAGGATTCTTCCATTTTTTACCTCTATCTTCTTAAATCCTATTTTATTACTAATAGTTTCTATTACTTTTCCACTTTCATCTTCTAAAGCTATCACTAAAGTATATAAGTTAGGAGTTTCTGAAGACCATTTTTTAGGATTCTTAACATCTGCTGAGAAGTTTACAACTCCATCTTTTATATCTGTCATGTTGATACTTTGTTTTTCATTAACTATAATATTGTTATTTTCATCATATAGTATAGCATTTACCTTGTAGTTTCCTGCTACATCTTCATATTTTGTAACATCTACCTCTATATTTAATTTTGAATCTTTATAATCTTTGTCTAAATCTGTTACAACAGTATAATCTCTCAAATGCACTTTTGGTGTTGAGTACACAAATACATCTCTAAAAATTCCACTTAATTTAATCATATCTTGAGATTCAAGCCAACTTCCATCGCTCCATCTGTACACTTTTACAGAGATCTCATTCTTTCCAGCTTTTAAATATGGTGTAATATTAAAATCATGTCCTACAAAGCTATCTTCACTATACCCTGCATATTGTCCATTTACATATAGATAGTAAGCTGATTCTACCCCTTGGAAAGAGATAAATACCTCTCTTCCATCCCAATCTTTAGGTAGTTCCATCTCTCTTTTATAGTATCCTATTGGATTGTAATCTTTAGGAGTGTCTGGGTGGTTTATTGCTGTTTTTTGATATTCCCATGGATATGCTGTGTCATTATATCTTGGTTGATCATATCCGTGAAGTTGCCAACTTGAAGGCACTGGAATTTTTTTCCATTTAGAATCATCAAAATCTTCCTTATAGAAATCTTTTATATCTTTGTCTGGATGATCAACTAATTTAAATTTCCATTCCCCATTTAAACTCAAAAAGTTTTTAGAGTTTTTGTAATCTGAATAATTAGGATTTTTTAATGCCTCTTCTATGGTATTAAATGACATCATAGTGCTGTGCATTCTCTCTCTTTTATCTGCAAATGTCTCTGGATTCCCTGTCCAAAAAGGATTGTCAAGTGAAGCTACTGCTGTTTCGTTGCTTCTATTTCCTGTTGCATGGTTTGATCCGTCAAGCTCATTTGCTACTGCAATACAACTTAATAAAAAAAATGGTAATAATTTTGTTACTTTCTTCATGTCTTCCCTCCAATTTTTTATAAAATTATACTTGTAATATTATACTGTTTGTTTTATATTAACATTAATAATCTTAGTTATCAAACTTTTTATTCTATTTTAGTTCATAAAATATTTGTAAAATTACATTTTCAAAACACATTGAAATAAAAATAATTTATCATGTACTTTTTATATAGGTTACTGTTTTGGAGTTAAAAATAAAGTTAGTTTTATTTTTTCTAAAAAATTATTGACAAAATAATATGATTATGATATTATAATTTTTGTCCATGGGGATATAGCTCAGTTTGGGAGAGCGACGCACTTGCACTGCGTAGGTCAGCGGTTCGATCCCGCTTATCTCCACCAATATGAAAATTATGCCACTCTTAAAGGGTGGCTTTTTTATTGTCTAATTACCCCCTTATATACTTAAATCTAAAAAAAAGCTTATTTTCTTAAAATTATGGTATAATAGTAATAAGAAGCAATTTGAAGGGCTAGTGTGGTTATAAGATAACATAGGAAAACAATATGTAAATGCTCTTGTTGATTACTCGATAGAGTTAGAGTATCAGATTATAGCTGAAAAATTAAATAAGAAAATAACTAACAATGATAGAGAGAAAATTAAAAAATTAGAAACGCAGCTGTGAAAGTATTTGATAAACTTCAAGAGGAAGTAAATAATACAACTGATTAATAATTTGAAGAAAGAAGCTGTTGCAAAGTGGCGATTTTTAGTCGTTACCTTGCTCAGCTCTTTTTCTTTTTTGGAATTACTCCTCTATAACTTTTATATTACTATTATTTTATAAATTCAACTAAAATAAAAAGGCACTCTTTTTCAAGAGTACCCTCATATAACAAATATTTAAACTATTTGTCTAGTTCATTCCATTTAGCTTGACCTTCTTGATAAAGATCTCCACCATAGATATCATTGATAACTATTGCAGGGAAGTCTACAACTTCCATTCTTCTTAATGCCTCTGCTCCTAAATCTTCATAAGTTATGATTTCAGCTTTTTTAATAGATTTAGCTATAAGAGCTGCTGCTCCTCCAACTGCTGCAAAATATACAGCTTTTTCAGATGTTATAGCATCTCTAACCTCTTTAGATCTAGCTCCTTTACCTATCATTCCTTTTAATCCCTCTTTGATAAGTCTAGGTGCATAAGCGTCCATTCTATAACTTGTAGTAGGTCCTGCACTTCCAATAGGTCTTCCAGGTTTAGCAGGTGTTGGTCCTACATAGTAGATAACTTGTCCTTTTACATCGATTGGAAGTTCTTTTCCTTCATCTAATAATTTTACTAGTCTTGCATGTGCAGCATCTCTAGCAGTATAGATAACTCCAGTGATTTTTACTGTATCTCCAGCTTTTAATTTAGCTATATCTTCTTCTTTTAATGGTGTTGTGATATGATATTCCATTTATATTCCCTCCTAAAACTTATTTTCAATAACCTTTAATATCCTCAAATTATAGTTCTACTTCTTTGTGTCTAGCTGCATGGCAGTTAATGTTAATAGCAACAGGAAGAGCTGCTATATGGCATGGATAAGTTTCAACTTTAACAGCTAAAGCAGTAGTTCTTCCTCCAAGTCCTAAAGGTCCTACTCCAGTTTTGTTGATAAGTTCTAGTAATTCTTCTTCTAATTTAGCATTGATAGGGCTGCTGCTCTTGTCGTTAATATCTCTAAGTACAGCTTTTTTAGCTAGAATTGCAGATTTTTCAAAGTTTCCTCCGATTCCAACTCCTACTATAATTGGTGGACAAGGGTTTCCTCCTGCATTTTTAATAGTTTCTACTACTAATTTTTTGATTCCTTCGATTCCGTCAGATGGTTTTAACATTCTTAAAGCACTCATGTTTTCAGAACCTCCACCTTTTGGAGCTACAACGATTTTTACTTTATCTGAACCTGGAACTAATGTAGTATGAATAACTGCTGGAGTGTTGTCTTTAGTATTTACTCTATCTAAAGGATCTTTAACAACTGATTTTCTTAAATATCCTTTTTCATATCCTCTTCTTACTCCTTCATTGATAGCAGCATAGATATCTCCTGGTATTCTTACTTCTGTTCCAACCTCTAAGAATACTACTACTATTCCTGTATCTTGACACATAGGAACTTGTTCATTAGCAGCAATCTCATCGTTTTCAATGATTTGTCCTAAAATATTTTTTCCTACTTCTGATTCTTCTTTAGCATAAGCTTCTTTAATTTTGTCTAAAACTTCTTTTCCAATAAAGTAGTTTCCTTCGATACACATTCTTTCTACTTCATCAGTAACTCTTTGTAAATCTAATTCTTTCATTATATATCACCCTTCCTTTAGTATTTTAAAAGGTACAAATTTGTCTTTCTATAATAAGATAATACCACATTTCATACAATTATTGAATAGTTTTAGTGATAGAAATTTAAAATGTTTACTCAGTTTTACATTTATTTTATAAATGATAAATATATTGTAAAAATATAATTATATAGTTTTTCTCTAATTTTGATTATTAAAACTGTAATATATCTAACTAAGTTCATTTTTTCTTGTGTATCGTTAGGTTTAGACAAAGTACCTTTGAATTTAGCGATTATTAGCCAAGTTTAGTTATCTCTATTTCTTTTAAATATCAGCTAAATTCCATGTCAAAGAA
>OFOU01000073.1_pt1 | contig 87727 bp, 63 predicted proteins | sample 1542061 | NCBI WGS metagenome assembly OFOU01 (sample SAMN04209239, study PRJEB22552) | human gut metagenome | biome: gut; material: feces | host: Homo sapiens | place: USA: Oklahoma
TATTTTAAATGAAAAAGGGGTTCTCCACCCCTTTTTCAAGCTTTTTCCCCGGACGCTTCTTTTCCTTCTCTGCCTTTTTCGATAGTCTGCGCCCCGGAACGGCAGTCCGTTCCGGGGCGTTCTGCATTCCTGTTCGTGCTTTGGCGGAGGCCAGCGTCATTTAGGCGCTGGCCTGTATTACGGCCTTATAGGCCGCGTGTCAAGCCACCTCTCTTAGGGGTTGGCTTGACTTCCTGCAACACCGTGTGCAAAAACTTGCCTCTTTACAGCCTGAAGCAGCGTCACCAGAGCTGGCACACCTGCTCGTACATCTCTACATACTGCTTAGCACTGGCGCTCCAGCTGAAATCGCACTCCATGGCGCGCTTTACAAGCTGCTGCCAACCGTCGGGATATTCATACCCCGCTTTTGCGCGCAGCACCGCATTCAGCATGTCGTGGGCATTGTAACTGCGGAATGTGAAGCCGTTGCCCCAGCCGTCGCCGGAATCGTGGATAGAATCCCGCAGGCCGCCCGTCTCGCGCACGATGGGGATTGTGCCGTAACGCAGCGCCACCATCTGGGACAAGCCGCAGGGCTCGGATTTTGACGGCATAAGGAACATATCCGCGCCTGCGTATATTTTGCGGGCCAGCGAGGGCACAAATGCAATCTTCACGCCCACTGCGCCCGGATTGCGGGCCGCCAGTTCGCTGAAAAAGCTCTCGTAAGCCGCTTCGCCCGAGCCCAGTACCACAAGCTGCAGGCCGCTGTTGACGATGTCCTGCGCCACATGGCGAACCAGGTCCACGCCCTTGTGGCCCACCAGCCGCGTGACCATGGCCACCACCGGAACAGGCCAATCGTGCAGGCCGAAAATCTCCTGCAGCTCCTTTTTGCACTTGGGCTTGTTCTCCGCAAAACTGTTCGCGTCGAAGTTTGCCGCAAGATTGGGATCCGTAGCCGGGTCGTAGCTTTTGACGTCGATACCATTGAGGATGCCGCACAGCTTATACTGCTTCTGGCGCAGCAGGTCGTCCAGACCGTGGCTGTACCAGGGGTCAAGTATCTCGCCTGCATAGCTGGGCGAAACCGTCGTCACCTTGTCCGCGCACTCAATGGCGCCTTTCATGAAGTTGACACAGCCGTCATACTCCACCAGGTGCGCGTCCTGCCGTCCAATGGCCAGCGTATCCTCCAGGATCTCCATGCCGTATTTGCCCTGATACTGGATGTTATGGATCGTGAACACGGTTTTGATGCTGCGGTACTGCTCCAGATGTCGGTAATACAGGTTCAGATATACGGGCACCAGCGCCGTCTGCCAATCGTTGGCGTGGATGACGTCGGGGACGAAGTCCACATGAAACAGCATCTCCAGAATGGCGCGGGAGAAAAACGCAAACCGCTCGCCGTCATCGTAAAAGCCGTACAATCCAGTTCGTTTAAAATAGTATTCATTGTCCAAAAAGTAATATTTTACGCCGTTGTGCGTCAATTCAAACAAGCCGCAATACTGGTTGCGCCAGCCTACGGGAACCGTAAAATTTGTGATATAGGTTAGTTTTTCGCGATATTCCTGCTTCATGTCGCCGTAAAGCGGCATTACCACACGGCACGCCACCTTGCGGTTGCGGATGGCGCGGGGCAGGCTGCCCGCAACGTCGCCCAGACCGCCCGACGCGGCAAACGGGGCCGCCTCGCTGGCACAGAACAAAACGTTCATGGAAACATCTCCTTTTCTGCATCAATGCCGATGCAAGCGGGGCGGGCAGCACTGCCCGCCCCGCTCCCGGCCTGTTTACACGACGGTGTTTTTCTCTACATACACCGGGAACGATTCATTCCCGCGCAGGTGCTTGTCGGCGGTGATGGTCACATTTTTGTCGGTGACGATGTAATCCAGCGTGACGCCCGGTTCCACAGTGGTCCCCTGCATCAGCACGCAGTTTTTCACCTTCGCACCCTTGCTCACTTTTACGCCGCGGAACAGCACGCAATTTTCCACCTCGCCCTCAATGATGCAGCCGTCCGCCACGATGCAGCGGTGTACCTGGCAGTCCATGGCGTAGCGCACAGGGGCCTCGTCGCGCACCTTGGTGTATACAGGGCGCTCGGTGGGGAACAGCTGCGCTACATTTTCCGGGCACAGCAGGCGCATATTCTCGTCAAAGTAGCTCTTGATGTCATAGATGCGTGCACGGTAGCCGCTGTATTCATAACCCTGCACATGCAGGATCTTCAAACTGGGGCCCAGAATATCCCGCTCCAGGTACATGCGGTTCTGCACAGCCGCATCCTTTACCATGGCAATGAGCTCCTCGCGGTCCATCACGATGACGCCCATGGAAAGGTTCTGCACACCCATGCGGTAATCGTTCCAGCGGATCTCCGTCACACGGCCTGCATCGTCCATCGTAAACGTATAGTTATCCGTGGTGATGGGCTTTGCGATCTCCGCGCGCTCATATACCATTGTTACATTGGCGCCGCTCTTCACATGCGCGTCGATGAGATGAGCAAAATTGAGGTCAGAGGCCACGTTGCAATCGCTGATGACAACGTATTTTTCCTTTTGCTCGGCCAGAAAGTTCACAATGCTGTACAATGCTTCCACGCGGCCGTGGTACACCTTGCTCTGAGATTGCGCGTAGGGCGGCACGATGTTCAGGCCGCCGCGCTTACGAACCAGGTCCCACTCACGTCCGGAGCCTAGATGGTCCATCAGAGAATGATAATTCTTCTTTGCGATAACGGTGACGTTTTCGATGCCGGCGTTCACCATACCGGAAAGCGTGAAGTCGATCATGCGGTAGCGCCCGCCGAACGGCACGGAAGCCATGGTGCGGTGCTTTACGAGCTGCGGCACCAGCTCGTCATAGGTATTGGGGAAAATGATCCCCAGCGCGTTGATGTTTACCATAAATTCTCACCGTCCTGTACGTCTTTTTCCAGCATCGCCTTCGGCCCCACCTTGGCGTTTTCACCGATGGTGACACCTTCGCCCACAACGGCGACGCCCCATTTGGATTTATCCTCCACATTTTCGGGCCGTGCGCCCACGACGGCGCCCTTTTTAATGGTGACGTTTTCGGCGATGATGGAATAATACACCTCGGCGCCCTCTTCTACGACGGCGCCGGGCATCAGGATGGTGGATTCCACCATGGCGTCCTTTTCCACACGGGCCCCTGCAAACAGAACGCTGTTTGCAACGGTGCCTTCCACCGAGCAGCCCTCGGTGAGCATCGCATTGTCAACCAGCGCGCCGGTGCCGATGTAGTGGCCCGGACGGCCGGAGGTACGGGAATAGATCTTCCATTCCGGGTCCCATACGTCCAGCGGAACATTGGGGTCCAACAGGTCCATATTGGCTTCCCACAGGCTGTCGATGGTGCCCACGTCCTTCCAGTAGCCCTCAAAGGGGTACGCAACCATACGCTGCTGGTCCGCCAGCATATTGGGAATGATGTTTTTGCCGAAATCATTGGAGGATGTTTTATCGGCTTCGTCCTCGGTCAGATATTTGCGCAGCTTCTCCCAGGTAAAGATATAGATACCCATGGAAGCAAGATTGGATTTCGGCTCCTTCGGCTTCTCCTCGAACTTGGTGATGACGTTGTTCTCGTCCGCCGTCATGATGCCGAAGCGGGACGCCTCCTCCCAGGGCACCTCCAGCACGGCGATGGTACAGTCGGCATTGCTGTCCTTGTGGAATTCCAGCATCTTGCCGTAATCCATTTTATAGATATGGTCGCCCGACAGGATGAGCACGTACTCGGGGTCGTAGCGTTCAATGAAGTTGATGTTCTGGTAAATGGCGTTGGCAGTGCCCTTGTACCAGTCGGAACCAGTGGCCGTCTGATAAGGCGGCAGCACATGTACGCCGCCGTACAGGCGGTCCAGGTCCCATGGCTGTCCGTTGCCGATGTACTCGTTGAGCAGCAGCGGCTGGTACTGCGTCAGGATACCGACTGTGTCGATGCCGGAATTGACGCAGTTGGAGAGCGGGAAATCAATGATGCGGTACTTGCCGCCGAACGGAACGGCGGGCTTTGCCAGCTTTTTGGTGAGGGCGTACAACCGTGAGCCCTGACCGCCAGCCAGCAGCATGGCGATGCATTCTTTCATGTTTTTCTCCCCTTGCCGGCGCCGGGAACGCGGCGCCCGATTTTATGTTGGCTCCCCGCCGCGCTGGGCGCGCCGGGAACAAAAGGCGGGAACGCCTATGCGTCCTTCGCCTGTTTGCCGGTGGTTTTGCGCGCAGCGGTTTTTCTTGCGGGCTTCGCCCTTGCGCCACGGGCGGCGGCTTTTTTCGGCGCCGGCCCGTCCGCTTTTGCTGGCTTTGCCGCCGGCGTACGCAGAATGACGGCGCTCATGGGCGGCACGCGCAGCGAGATGCTGTAATCAAAGCCGTGCATGGGCTGCTTCTTCGCGCGCACCGGCGCGTTGTGCTGTCCCGTGCCGCCGAATTCCTCCGCGTCGGAATTGATCAGCTCTGCATACTGCCCCGCGCGGGGCACGCCGAATTTATAGTCCGGGCGCAGCACGGGCGCAAAGTTGCACACCGCGATGACCTCGCCGCCTTTTTTATCCCGCCGCAGGAATACCACGACGTTTTGGGACGAATCGTCCGGGACGATCCACTGGAAGCCCTCCCAGGAGAAGTCCTCTTCCCACAGCGCAGGGGTTTCCTGATACAGATGATTCAGCCTGCGCACATATTCCTGCATCTGTGCGTGACGGTCGTAGCCCAGCAGCATCCAGTCCAGCTGCTGGTTCTCATTCCATTCGATGAACTGGGCAAATTCCTGTCCCATGAACAGCAGTTTTTTGCCGGGGTGCGCCATCATATAGCCATAAAATGCGCGCAGCCCCGCAAACTTCTGCTCGTAGTCGCCCGGCATTTTGTTGATGAGGCTGCATTTGCCATGCACCACCTCGTCGTGGCTGATGGGCAGCACGAAATGTTCGCTGAACGCGTAGAAAAAGCTGAACGTCACCTTATTGTGGTTGCCTGCGCGGAACAGCGGGTCCGTGCTCATATAGCTGAGCATGTCGTTCATCCAGCCCATGTTCCACTTGAAGTTGAAGCCCAGGCCTCCCTCACTGGCGGGATGGGACACCAGCGGCCACGCGGTGCTCTCCTCCGCGATGAGCAGCGCGCCGGGTTTACGTTCCAGCACGGCGGTGTTCAGCTTCTGCAAAAAAGCAACGGCCTCCAGGTTCTTGTTGTCGCCGTTGACGTTTGGCTGCCATTCGCCGTCGCGCCGGTTGTAATCCAGGTACAGCATGCTGGCCACGGCATCTACACGCAGGCCGTCGATGTGATACTCCGTCAGCCAGAACAGTGCGTTGGAGATCAAAAAGCTCTGTACCTCGGGCCGGGCGTAATCGAACACCATCGTGCCCCATTCCTTGTGCTCGGCGCGCAGCGGGTTCTGATCCTCATAACAGTTGGTGCCGTCGAACTGGTACAGCCCGAATTGGTCTTTCGGGAAGTGGGCGGGTACCCAGTCCATAATGACGCCGATGCCGGCCCGATGGCATTCATCCACAAATGCCTTGAAATCCGCCGGCGTGCCGTAGCGGCTGGTGGGGGCGAAATAGCCCGTCACCTGATAGCCCCAGCTTCCGTCGAAAGGATATTCCATCAGGGGCATCAGCTCCACGTGGGTATAGCCCATGTCCGTCAGGTAGGGAACAAGCTCCCGCGCAAGCGCCCGGTAGTCAAAGGGGTTCCCGTCCGGATAGGTCCGCCAACTGCCCGCGTGCATCTCATAAATGTTCATGGGACGGTCCAGAGGGTCCCGTGCGGCAGCGCGCTTCTGCCATGCGTCATCCGTCCAGTTGTAGCAATCCTCCAGCGCGTACACCTTGCTGCAGTTCGCGGGGCGTGTTTCCGCATGGAAGGCGTACGGGTCTGCTTTGAATACCAGCTCGTCCGCCGGTGTAGTGACGCAGTATTTGTAGATATCAAACTGCCGAATGCCGGGGACGAAACGCTCCCAGATGCCTCCCTGGGGATCGATATTTTTCATCGGAGTGGCCGAGGGGATCCAGCTGTTGAAATCCCCCACCACGGAGACGGCCTTGGCGCGCGGCGCCCAAACACGGAACATCACGCCTTCGGTCTCGCCCACGTTCTCAAAATGCGCGCCGAAAAAACGCTGGCTCTCGAAGTTATTCCCCTGCTTGAATAAGTACACCGGTACATCAGCAGGCGATGCTTTCTGTTTCATTTTGAACATCCTCCCTCTCTCCGGGCGCGGGCTGGGCCGCGCCGCCGCAGCAGGGCATTGTCCCCGCAGGCGGCACATAAGGCGCCGGCCCTTCCGGCTAAAGCACGAATGAAATGTGCAGCGCCACAGCTTTTATTACCTATAATAATACCTATTTCTTCCACAGTTTTCAAGGCTTTTCTGGTACAATTATGCAACGTCACGCCAAAAATAGCATCTATCTTTATCTATTTTGTACAAAAAAATTGTAAAACCCGCAAAGTCGCTCAAATTCTTTTCCGTTTCCTGTTATTTTTGCACAAAGGACCGGGCGTTTCTTTTATTCCCCCTGCGGCATTGCAAAAAAAGAAAACCGCCGCCCGCATATTATGCAGGCAGCGGCGTGTATTATACATCGAAATATGTCGGTCACAGCCACTTTTTCCGCACCATGACCACGACGGCCACGGCGGTGCAAAGGGCAGCGATACCAATGATGGCGAAAAAGCCGTAGGGCGAGCTTTCAAACGGAACGGGCACATTGGAACCCCAAAGGCCGAAAATGATGGACGGGATGGTAAGAATGATGGTAACGGCTGCCAGCACCTTCATTACGATGTTCAGGTTGTTGGAGATAACGGAGGCGAACGCGTCCATGGTGCCGGACAAAATGTCACGGTAAATATTACTCATCTCGATGGCCTGCTTATTCTCAATGATAACGTCCTCCAGCAGCTCGGTATCATCGGGATAATCCTTCACAAAATCCATGCGCAGCAGCTTTTCCAGCACGATCTCGTTCCCCTTGAGGGAGGTGGAAAAGTACACCAGGCTCTTTTCCAGCCCCAGCATCTGGATCAGCTCCTTGTTCTTCATCGAAAGATGGAGTTCGTTTTCCACACGGCTGCTGGCCTTATCCACCTCGCGCAGATAGAACAGGAACAGCGTGGCGTTGCGGTACAAGAGCTGCAGCGTCATGCGGTTTTTCTTTTTGGTGGAAAAATTCTTCACCGGGCTTTCGCTGAAGGCCCGCGCCAGGGCGCTTTCCTTCAGGCATACGGTGATGATGTTCTCCTCGGTGAGGATGATGCCGAACGGCAGCGTGGAATACACAAAGCCGCGGCCCTGCTGGGCCTCGACGGTGGGCGTATCCACCAGCACGAGCATATGGCCGTCCTCAAAATCGATGCGGCTGCGTTCTTCCTCATCGAGCGCGGCGCGCACGAGGTCCGGCTCGACGCACAGCTTGGCACACACGGTTGCCACTTCTTCCTCGGTGGGCGCGCACAGATGCACCCACGCGCCGGGCACGATCTGCTCCAGCTCGCGCAGCTTGCCATCGTCGGTAAGATAAATCGAAATCATACAATATCCCTGCTTTCCGCGCCGAAACGCACAGCCGCAGAGATCAGAAAACGGCGGTGCGCGAAGCGCTGTTCAATTTTTGCGGGCATGATCGCCCTCGAGGATCGCCCTCCACGCACTGTCACTCCCTTTTTGTGTCAGCTTTTGCGGTTCCGCCGCAGAAAAAGCCCCCGCGCGTCCAAGGATTCTTCGGTTCACGAAGTCCCCGCCGAGCAGGAGCTTTACTATTATTAGTTTATGCCCTGAGAGGGCGTTTTGTCAAGGTTTTGCGGCGTTTTCCTGCAGCCGGGGTCCAACGGCGGTTTCGACCGTCCGCATCCGGCTTGCACAAAATTTAATTGCTTTTTTCGGTTATTTTGTCGTTTTCCCGGCTTGACATCCCCGCGCCGTGCGTGTATTCTTATAGCAGAGAGTTAGCTCAGGCTAACATTTTGCATTTGGAGCAATGGGGGAAACGGATATGACGCTGGACAAACTGCCCGTCGGGCAGACGCGGCGCATCGCTGCCGTTGGCGGACAGGGCGCGCTGCGCCGCCGCCTGCTGGACATGGGCCTCACGCCGAAAACGCAGGTGACCGTGCAGAAGGTAGCCCCAATGGGCGACCCCATCGAGCTGCGCCTGCGCGGCTATGAGCTTACGCTGCGCCTGGACGACGCGCGGGAAATTGCGCTGGAAGCGCCGGACGGGGAGGCGGAATAATGGTATTTGCACTCGCCGGCAACCAGAACTGCGGCAAGACGACGCTGTTCAACCAGCTCACGGGCTCCAACCAGCATGTGGGCAACTTTCCGGGCGTCACAGTGGACAAAAAAGAGGGCGTCATCCGCGGACATAATACCTGCGAACACCGCCACGGTCCCCGCAGCTGGGGCCATCCCAAAACGCCGGCTCCCGCTGTGTGCGAGATGGCCACCGTGGTGGACCTGCCCGGCATCTACTCCCTTTCACCGTACACCAGCGAGGAGATCGTCACCCGGGATTTTCTCATCAAGGAAAAGCCGGATGGTATCATCAACATCGTGGACGCCACCAACATCGAGCGCAACCTTTACCTCTCCATGCAGCTCATCGAGCTGAACCTTCCCATGGTCATCGCGCTGAACATGATGGATGAAATGCGCGCCAACGGCAACACTGTGGACGTAAACAAGCTGGAGGAGGAGCTGGGCGTACCCGTGGTTCCCATCTCCGCCGCGAAAAACGAGGGCATCGACGAGCTGATCGAGCACGCGCTGCGCGCCGCACAGCTGAAAATGCTGCCCAAGCGGCAGGATTTCTGTTCGGGCGCGGTGCACCGCTGCATCCATTCGCTGGCGCACATCGTGGAGGACCACGCCGAGGCCGCAGGCGTGCCCATGCGCTTTGCCGCCACAAAACTGGTGGAGGGCGACAAGCCCATGATGGACATGCTGCGCCTTTCGGAAAATGAGGTGGAGCTCATCGGCCACACCGTCGCGGAAATGGAAGCCGAGCTCGGCACCGACCGCGAAGCCGCGCTGGCCGATATGCGCTATGCGTTCATTGAAAAGCTGTGCGCCCAGACCGTGGTGAAAAAGGGAGAAAGCAAGGAACATCTGCGCAGCATGCGGCTGGACCGCGTGCTGACAGGCAAATACACGGCCATCCCCATTTTTCTGGGCATCATGTTTCTGATCTTCTGGCTGACGTTCGGCGTCATCGGCACCTGGCTGAGCGACCTGCTCTCGCTGGGCATCGATGCTGTGACATCTCTTGTGGACCGCGGCCTCACCGCTTACGGCATCAACCCCGTGGTGCACAGCCTCATCATCGACGGCGTGTTTGCGGGCGTGGGCAGCGTGCTCAGCTTCCTGCCCATTATCGTAACATTGTTTTTCTTCCTTTCCATTCTGGAAGATTCCGGCTACATGGCGCGCGTGGCTTTTGTTATGGACAAACTGCTGCGCAAGATCGGCCTTTCCGGGCGCAGCTTTGTGCCCATGCTCATCGGGTTCGGGTGCAGCGTTCCGGCCATCATGGCCACGCGCACGCTTTCCAGCGACCGGGACCGGAAAATGACCATCCTGCTGACGCCCTTCATGAGCTGTTCCGCCAAGCTGCCCATCTATGCGGTGTTCACGGCGGCGTTCTTCCCCCAAAACGGCGCTCTGGTGATGATTCTGCTGTATGTAATGGGCATGGTCATCGGGGTGCTGATCGGCCTTTTGATGAAAAATACGATGTACCGCGGCAATCCGGTGCCCTTTGTGATGGAGCTGCCCAACTACCGTCTTCCCAGCCCCAAAAGTGTGGGGCTGCTGCTGTGGGACAAGGCCAAAGACTTCCTCACCCGCGCGTTCACGGTCATTTTTGTAGCCACCATCATCATCTGGTTTTTGCAGTCCTTCGACATCCGCCTCAACGTGGTGGCGGACAGCTCCGCCAGTATGCTGGCGGGCATCGGCAGGGTCATTGCGCCCATGTTCGCGCCGCTGGGCTTTACCGACTGGCGCGCCTCTACGGCTCTCATTACGGGCTTTTCCGCAAAGGAGGCAGTCGTCAGCACCATGGCCGTGCTGACGGGCACCACGGTCTCCACCCTGGGCGAGGCACTGGGCGCCATTTTCTCGCCGCTGGCAGCGTTCAGCTTTTTGACGTTCACGCTGCTGTACTCGCCCTGTGTGGCGGCCATCGCCGCAGTCAAACGGGAAATGCGCTCCGGCTGGGGCGCGGCGTGCGTGGCGCTGTTCCAGTGTGCGGTGGCCTGGGTGTGCGCTTGCCTGGTGTACCAGATTGGCAGCCTGTTCCTCCGCTGATACATGTATCTCCGTTTCAACAGAAAGGTATTTTAGGATGGATCTTCTCGATTGGGCGCTGCTTGCGCTGGTGGCGCTGGCCTTTGGGCTGGCGTTGTACAAAACCATCGACAACAAACGCAGGGGAAAGAGCTGCGGCGGCAATTGTTCCGCTTGCGGTGCGGCCTGCTCCCGGCGGAAATAAAGCCGCCGCAGATACCCGTATGCAAAAGGTCCGTGAAGGCAAACGCCTTCACGGACCTTTCCGTTTGTTTTCCGCAGAGGCCCGACAGGCACTACCGCTGCGCGCCGTCCGGCCCCGCGGCCCGTCCCTGCGCGGGTATCCCCTGCATATAAGAGTGCATGGCCTCGGCCACCCGCTTGGAGTATGCCACAGCCTGCACCACCGTCTTTGCGCCCAGCACCACATCGCCGCTGGCAAACACGCCGGGCCGCGTGGTGTGGCCCTCTTCATCGGTCACCAGCAGGCCGCGCCGGTCGGTGTCGATTCCCTTCGTAGTGCTGACGATGCGGTTGCGCGGGCCCTGGCTGATGGATACGATCACACTGTCCGCCGGGTACAGCTTCTCCGTGCCCGGTGCCTCGATGAATTCGCCGTTCTCATCCTCGCGTACATCGACGAAGATCACGCCCTCGTCCGTGACCTCCACAGGCGCTTTGCAATATTCAAAATTCACGCCCTCCAGCGTGGCGTAGCTGAACTCATGCTGGCTGGCGGCCACCTCCGGCGTGCGGGAAAAGCAGGTGAGCTGCCGCACGCCCTTGCGCAGCGCGGTGCGCGCCACATCCATGGCCGCATTGCCCGCGCCGATGACGATGACACGCTCACCCAGGCGGAAGCTGTCCGGATTGTTGAGGTAATTGATTGCAAAATGCACATGGCCCAACGTCTCGCCCTTAATGTGCAGCGCGCGGGGCTGCCATACGCCCGTGCCGATAAAAATGGCGCGGTAGCCGTCACGGAACAGATCATCGATGCCGATGGCGCTGCCGATGGTGGTGTTGGGCCGCACACGGATTCCCTTTCGGATGAGATGGCGGTCCTCGAAATCGTCCAGCACGGTCTTAGGCAGGCGGAAATCCGGAATACCGTAGCGCAGCACGCCGCCAATCTTATCCTTGCCTTCAAAAATGGTCACCTGATAGCCGTACCGCGCCAGGATGACCGCGATGGTCAGCCCCGCGGGACCGGAGCCTACGATGGCCACCCGCATGCCGTTGGATGGCGCGGGGCCTTTTACCATCTTGGTGCTGTACGTGCTGGAAATGTAATTCTCAATGGCGGAAAAATGCACGGGCGCTCCCTTTTTGCCCAGCACACAGTGGCCCTCGCACTGGTTTTCATGGTTGCACACCAGGCTGCACACAGTGGTGAGGGGGTTATTTTCAAACAGGGTGCGCCCTGCCTCGTCCAGCCTGCCCTCCTGCAGCATCGCGATGATCTGCGGGATGGGCGTATGGATGGGGCACCCTTTCTGGCACTGGGGCGCCTTACAGTGCAAACAGCGGTTGGCTTCGTCCAGCACATGGATCGACATGGCGTTTCTCCTTTTCCTCTCAAACTTGTGAAATGTTTATCAGATATTGATATTTGCTTCACATTATGGATTTTTCGCTCATTTTCTATTGTACTGAAAAAAGCCGCAGATGCAAGCCAAATGTTGCGTTTCTGCACGTTCTCTTTACAAATCTTGCCCAGCAGCGGCGGTAATTTTTGGCTCACGCATCCCGCAAAGGCTCACTCTCCACGTTCCTCACAGCCGCTTTGTGAAGCAGATGATGCGCCCCGCCTCGGCAAAGCCTGCGCGCAGATGAAACACGGCGCTTGCGGCGTTGTCCAGCCCACAGTCGCTTGCAAATTCGGCACAGCCTTTTTCCCCGGCCCACGCCTCGCAGGCGCGCAGCAGCGCCGTCGCAACGCCCCGGCCCCGGTATTCCTCTTGCACAAACACGCCTTCCAGATACCCCACCGGGCTGGTGTGCGTGCCCTCCACATAGTCTCGCCGCAGGCCGCACTGCGCAAAGCCCACGTCCGCACCGTCCTCCCGTGCAAGAAACACCGCGCCCTCCGGCCCCTGCAGATATCCCGCCAGCTCCTGTTCCAGCTCAGCCTGCGCGTGGCCCGGCCACAGCAGCTGCGCCAGAGCCGCCGCCCGGCCCGCTTCCTGCATTCCTGCCCGAATGATCTCCATGTGTTTCAGCTCCTTTGTATTTTCCCCGTCCGGCGTTTTCCCTTGAAAGAATGCACGATCCGCTCCCGAACAGTGCATACTATTCCCATATCCGGCGTGCATCCTCCAAAAATCGCGGAAGGCCGAAGGGCGCTGCGCGTTCCTTTTCCCGGCTCTTATTTCGCCCCGCTTGTGGGAAACACGGGTTTTGCGGTATATGCAGCGCCCATGGGCGCAGGATGGCGCAGGCACAGGGCCGTCAGGTCCTCGGCCGCGGCATGGGCCGCTGCCACGCGCGCAGCCGGGGCGCTTCGGGCCGCCAGATCCGCCAGCGAATGAGACAGCGGCAGCAGAGCCGCCTGACGTGCGCAGCGCAGTACCGCAAGGCCCGTTTCATTTGCTCCCAGCACATGCAGATAGGGCGGCAGTGCAGGCAGATCCCCGGTGTATCCCAGGGCCGCGTCCAGCACCAGACGGCGCAAACGCGCCGTCGCATATCGTTTTGTCCGCATGGCCTGCACCAGCTCGTCCAGCGTGCCTGCGCCCTGAACGGCGGCGGCGAGCCGGTTCTCCAGGCCCTCGGCCGCGCCCCGCACGGCGCGGAGACCCGCCGCATCCATAGCCCGCAGGCGGGACAACACCGCAATACCGAACGCGCGCCCGTCCAGAATGTCGCCCTCGGCCTCGGCCTGCATATACAGCCGCAGGCAGGCTGGCGGCACATGCGGCGCGAGAGCCGCCGCTCCCCCGGCCCGCACCAGCGCGCGCAGCGCCGAAGCCGAAGCGTACCGCCCCGGCGCCGCATCCAGCGGGGCATCGTGGGCCGCGCCCCGCCGGGGCAGCGCAAGGGGCACAAGTGCGCTGTGCTGGCGCAGCAGGGCCTTGCAGTATTCCACGCCCAGGATGTCATTGGGCGCGCGCAGCACCGCGCCTGCTCCCGGACACAGCGCTTCCGCCGCCGCCGCGCGGGCGGCGGGGAGCGGCAGGCCCGCGTCCAGCTGCCCGCGCAGCGCTGCTGGAAAGTCCGGGCTTTCCAGCAGCGCTGCGGTTTGGGCGATATCCTCCAGCCGCCGTGTCTCTGTGCCGAAACACAGAGCATCCACACAGCCCAGCGCACTCAGCAGCGCCACACCCGCCGCTGCAAAGCCCTCGGCGGACAGCGTAGCGTAGGGTGCCGGCAGGCTGAGCACCAGGTCCGCCCCGGCGGCCAGCGCAGCCCGGGTACGCACCCGGGCGGGAAACAGCGCCGCAGTACCGCGCTGCACCACGCCCGGGCTGCACACGCACACCACCGCCTCAAAGCCGCGTTTTTTCAGCTCCGCTATCTGCCAGGCGTGTCCGTTGTGGAAAGGGTTGTATTCCGCGATGATACCGGCTGTTCTCATGGCTGCCTCGCTTCTTTCGGCCGCTGTGCACGCATAAATTGCGAATCTTGGCCGTTTTTCTCGCTTTTTCTTGCGCGTTTCCGGCCGTGCGCTTGAAAATGCTTTATAATCATTATATAATAATGGAGCGATTTTAAAAAGCATAACTGCGCTTTTTTGTGAATGGGAGGAAATATCGGATGAAAGTTTTGGTCATCAACTGTGGTTCCAGCTCGCTGAAGTATCAGCTCATCGATATGGAGGGCGAACGCGTGCTGTGCAAGGGCCTGTGCGAGCGCATCGGCATCGAGGGCAGCAAGATCACACACAAGGCCAACGGCGGCGAGTGGGAACAGGAAGTGCCCTTCCCCACCCACACCGAAGCGTTTATGAAGGTCGTTGAAATGATGACCAGCGGCGAGGGCGCCGTCGTGAAGGACAAGAGCGAGATCTCTGCCATCGGCCACCGGGTGGTGCAGGGCGCCGAGTTTTTCACCAAGTCCGAGATCGTCACCGACGCCATCATCGACAAGATCGAGGAGATCGCCCCTCTGGCCCCGGTGCACAACATGGCCCATGTGCAGGGCCTGCGCAGCGCCAAGGCCGTGTTCGGCGAAAAGGTGCCCAACGTTGTCGTTTTCGACACCACCTTCCACCAGACCATGCCCAAAAAGGCGTATATGTACGGCGTGCCGTATGAGATGTATGAAAAATATTCCATCCGCCGCTACGGCGCCCATGGCACCAGCCACCGTTATGTGAGCATGGCCGCCGCCCAGTACCTGAACGATTCCGACCTGAAAATGGTCACCTGCCATCTGGGCAACGGCAGCTCCATCAGTGCCGTGAACGCAGGCAAATGTGTGGACACCAGCATGGGCCTTACCCCGCTGGCCGGCGTGCTGATGGGCACCCGCTGCGGCGACATCGACCCCAGCGTCGTCACCTACATGGAACAGAAGCTGGGATTCCACGGCCAGGAAATGGCTGATTATCTGAACAAGAAATCCGGCCTGCTGGGCATTTCCGGCGTTTCCAGCGATATGCGCGATGTGACGAGCGCCGCCGACGCGGGCAACGAGCGCGCCAAACTGGCTACCGAGATGCTTGCGTATCAGATCAAGAAATATGTAGGTTCCTACGCCGCCGCTATGGGTGGGCTGGACTGCCTGGTGTTTACCGGCGGCATCGGCGAGAACGACAACCGCGTGCGCGCCAGCGTGTGTGAGAATATGGGGTTCCTGGGCATCTCCGTGGACCCCGCAAAGAATCAGCAGCGCACCTCAGATATCCTGGACATCAGCGGCAAAGGCAGCCGCGTGAAGGTGCTGGTCGTCTGCACCAACGAAGAACTGATGATCGCCCGAGACACCAAGGCTCTGGTGGAAGCACGCCGCTGACGCCGCCTTTTCCTTTTGATAAAACCGAAGCGCCCTGCCGCATTTCTACGCGGCAGGGCGCTTTTCATTTCAGCGGCTGCAGCCAGAGCCGTTTCAGGTTCTGCGCGTGCGCCGCGCGCCGCTGCGCATCAGAGCACAAAGCTCCTCTCCCGGCATTGGGCGCGCCAGATAGTATCCCTGCAGCCGGTCGGCACGCAGCGTGCACGCCAGCGCATACTGCTCCGGCGTTTCCACACCCTCCAGCAGGATGCCTCGGCCCATGGCCCGGAACGTTTCCACCACCGCGCGCAGCAAAAGCGCTCCCCCGCCGCCATTCGTCGCGGCTTCCAAAAGGCTTCTGTCCACCTTCACATACTGCAGCGGCAGAGACACCACGCTGGAGAGATTGGAATATCCGGTGCCGAAATCGTCCAGATAAAATTCTACGCCCCGGGCGGCCAAAGCCTCCATCACGGCGCGCACACGCCGGATATCTCCGGCCAACACGCGCTCCGTTAATTCCAGCTTCAGCCGAGTGGGCGCAAGCCCGTGGCGCTCCAGCGTATCCAGCACACGACGTTCCGCATCCGGCGCAAGAAACTGCCGGGCCGAAAAATTCACAGAGACCGCGCATCCATCCAGCTCGCGGTGTGCACCGAAAAACGCGCACACCTGTTCCAGCATCATCCAGTCCAGCGCAACGATAAGGTCCATCTCCTCGGCCACGGACACCACATCCGCCGTGGGCACGGGCTTCCCATCTGCGCCGCACAGGCGCAGCAAGGCCTCCGCCATACAGGGAGTATCTGCATCCAGCGCGTAGATGGGCTGGTACGCCACACCCGCCGCCTGCCCGCTCAATGTGCGTACGACCACATCCCGCAGCGCGACGCGCCGGGAGAACCGTTGTTCCATCTCTGTGTCAAACGAGAGCGCCTCCGGTGCGCCGGGCAATTTCAGCTGCTGGATGGCGTATTCCAGATGAGCTGTCAGACGCTCGGCTGTGTCGCCAAACCGCGGGCAGGCGATGCCTGCCACGCCCGCGTCCAGACGACAGCACACGCTCCCCGCCTGCCAGGGCGCTGCAAAACGCTCTGACAGTTCCTTTTCCAGCACTGCATAGCCCGCAGCATCCATGCCCGGGAATAACAGCACGAATTCCACGCCGCTGAACCGGCAGGCGACGGCCCGGCGGCCCAGCGCTTCCAGATATGCGCTCACCTGGCGCAGCACTGCGTCGCCGCCGGTGTGCCCGAACTGTTTGTTTACGTCGCCGAAATGGCGTAGGCATACCGCTACGCAATAAAAGGATTGGCCCGAGCGAAGGCACGTGCCCGCCGCATACCACAGCGCGCTGCGGCTGGAAAGGCCCGTCAGAAAATCCGTATTGATGCGCTGGCTCTGGAAATTAAAAAACAGCACCAGCAAAATGCACGCCGGGATAAAGCCCGTCATCATGACGGGCGGGAACAGATACTGCACCGTCCCCAGCACCATCGCCAGAAGGGGCAGCGTGGCCATCATTCGGTGGATGGCGCGCGACGCCGTGCGGAACTGCTTTATATAACATATCACCAGCAACAAACAGCACGCCACCAGCAGCGCATACAGCAGCCGGTTGTACGGACCGCGCACATATGTGCCCGCCGCGTCCAGATAAAACAGCCAACCTGTGAACGGGTTTGTGAACACCACCGCCAATGCGGCGGCCAGCATGACGCCGAGGCATATGGCAACGCGCGTGAAGCACGGGCCGCGGCCGTGGATGAGATAGGCCATATAGTAGGTGAGCGCGGCTTCCAGCAGCGGAAAGAACGTAAAATACAGCATATTGAGCGTGTAGCAAAGCCAGCGCGGCAGCAGGCCCGGCACGCCCATCAGCACCACTGTGGCGATATTGAGCAGAGTGGAAAAAAGCGCAAAACCCAGACACGCATAGTATAAGCGCGTCTGGGGCATCTGCGTATAAAATTTTTCACGCGAAAAGCACAGCACCAGTACGATCAGGACACAGGCCAGGCATTCCGCACCGATCTCCCATTCCATAGGGCTCCCCTTTCAAGGGCGGATTTTACTTCTGTGTGCCTATTATACAGGAAATCGGTCAATATTTCTACCGGAAGTAAATATTTTGTAAATTCGGCTTTGACTTTTACGCTTCAACCGCTTTTTCATTCCGCGGCGCGGGTGGGCGGCGCAGCGCAAACAGGCATCCCGCCAGGCACAGCGCGCCCTGCTCCAGAAGCAGCCACTTTACCGCTATGTCCTTGTGCTGGGGCGGCAGAGCGAACCACGCGTCCACCCGCGCTGCCGCGCTTTTGCCCAGCGCCGCCCAAAAGCCGAAATCGCTCCAGCGCGTGGGCACCCAGGCCCCCGGCACCATTGCCAGCAGCACGGGCAGCAGCGCCGCGAAAAACAGCAGCGCAGCGAACAGCAGCGTCTGCCGCTGCCACGGCCGAAGCCGCCGTGCGCCGCGTGCCAGCCGCCACAGCGTGCATGCGCCGCACAGCGCCAACGGCAGCCAGCACAGCGCACAGGCCAGCCCGGCCAGCGCCGGGCCGTCCACCACATGGGCGGGCGTCCCCAGGCCGCTGGCACCGGCAAAGGCCAAGGCCGCCTCTGTGCCCTCCGGAGCGGTTTCCATCGCCGTCAGTTCCACATTGGCGTACTCTGCAGTGCGGCTGTCCGCCGCCTCCTGTGTCACAGCGCGCGCCTCTCCGCTTTCAAACACGCCGCGCACCGTATAACGTTCGCCGTCCAGCTCCAGCTCCAGGCCCGTCACATCCAGCGCTCCCCAAAGCTGCCAGGCCAGCGCGCTGGATACCGCGCATCCGCCCTGGCCTGCCGGGCCGGGCAGCGCACCGTATAAAAGAGGCTCCGTTGCCAGAAGTTCTGCATCGCCGCACACCCGCAGCATCCGGACGGTCTCCTCCCGCCCGTTGGCAGAGGCCGCTCCCTGCCGCACAGCCCAGAATGTGGGCGACCAAGCCGCATTGTTCCGCCCGTCCCGGGCATACTCCAGCGCCGAAGCCACAACGCGCGGCTCCAGCGCTTCGCCGTACCGCAGGGAAATGCCGCCCGCGGCCCGCGCCAGACGCTGCGCGTTCCAGAACAGCAAAACGCAAACCGCAAGGAATGCGCCCCAGAACAGCGCACCGCCCAGATAATACCGCACGCGCCTCATGGCTGCTCCACCCGCACGCTGTCTCCCGCTGCAACGGGTCTGGCGCTGCTTTTTACCAAAACATCCTGGGGCGACAGCGGCCCTTCCACCGCAACACCGGATGCACTTTGTTCCAGGACTGTCACATCCACGCGGGAGAGCACATTGCGCAGGCCGAGGATGGTCTGCGTCTGCTCGACGCGCAGCACGTAGCTGCCTTTGTTGTCCATGCGCACCGCTTCAGGCGGCAACACCATTTCGTATGTGGTGCGGGACAGCTCCGCCGAGGCAGTCACGGGCTGCGTCTTGCGCAGGCCGGCATCCGCAGGTACATCCGCCGTTACGGTAACGCGCCCGTTTTCATCCGGCGCGGAGATGGCCCGCACCGTGGTGCTGACAGCCGTGCCGCCCTGCCGCAGCGTCAGCGCGGCGCCCACAGCCAGCTTTTCCGCTTTTCCCGAGTCCAGCGTGAATGTCGCCGTCATGCCTGCGTCCGCCGGGGCCAGCGCGGCCACCGGGGCCTCCGTAACGGTTCCGCCCGGTTCCAGTGTCAGCGTCTCCACCGTACCCGCCGATCCCGCTTTCAGAACGCCGTCGTTTTCCGCCAGCGCCGCCAGCGCGTCCACAACAGCCTGCTGTTTTTCAATGTCCAGCGCGGCCGTCTGGGCGTCAAGGTTGTTTTGACGGTTCTGGAATCCCGTTTCCTGCTTTGATTTTTCATACGCCTTTGCCGCTGTGTCCAGCGCGGCCTGCGCGTCGGCCAAAGCCCGCGCCGCGTTTTCCCCGGCGGTATCGGCGGCGCTCTGCGCGGCAGCCAGCGCCGCCTGCTTTTCAGCCAGCGCCGCGGCCGCGGCGTCTGCCGCCGCCTGCGCCGCAGCCAACGCTTCCTCAGAGGCGGGCGGGTCCGTCTGTGCCCGCAGTTCCGCCAGCGCGGCATTTGCCGCATCCAAGGCGCTTTGAGCCGTATCCGCATCGTTCCGGGCAGCGGCCACGGCCGCGTCGTTCTGCGCTTTCTGGGCGTTGTAATCCGCCTGTGCCCTGTCCCGCTGGGTAGAGGCGGAAGAGAGCGACGAGGTGTCCGCCGTGTCCCCTGCCAGCAGCTTTTCCCGCTGCAGGCGCAGGCGCGCCAGCTCCGTGTTTGCGCGAGCCAGCGCATCCTTCACACCGTCGGGGTCAAACTGTGCCAAAGGCGTGTCCGCCTCCACCCTGCCGCCCGCCGGAACGAAATATTTTTCCAGCACCAGCCCCGCGGGGGCCTTAACGTTCTGCACCTCTCCCGCGGAGAGCGCTGCGTCCGCCGTCAGCCCCTGTACAAGCTCTCCGCGCCGGGGGGACGCCGTCTGCACTACGGCCAGCGTTGCGCCCGCCGTGCCGCGCGCAATCAGCGTACAGACCAGCATGGCCGCAAAGAACTGCGTCACACCCTTCAGCGCGCGGCCCTGTGTGCCGCTCAAGCGCGGCCTGCGGGCCCAAAGGCCCGTGACTTTTTCTTTGATATGCAACGTTGTCTACTCCTTCAATCCGCTGGCCTGGATTCCCAGCTCCAGATATTTCTGCCCGAACCGGAAGATCAGCACCGCCGGGGCCAGCATCACAAGGCTGGCCACCATGGCCAGGCCCAGCTTTTCCGCCGCGATCTGGGGCAGGTACAGCGAAAGCGGCCACAGGGCTTTTGTCTTGAGAAAGGTCATAGGCTGTTCAATGGCGTTCCACGCTTCGAGAAAGCCCAGTACCGCCGCCGAAAGGATGCCCGGCACACCCAGCGGCACGCCGATATGGAAAAAAGTGCGCAGCGGCCCCGCACCGTCGATGGACGCGGCCTCCAACAGCGCGATGGGCACGGCATCGAACCCCTTTGCCATGATAAATACCGGAAATGTACTGAATGCACCCGGCAGGATGATGGCCCAAAACGTATCCATGATGCCCATTGCGTCCGCCACCAGATAGCCCGAAACCATCGTGACCTGAAAGGGCATCAGCATCAGAACGATGTACAGCGTGAACAGCGCCCGCCGCCCACGAAACCGCAGCCGGGAAAACGCCCATGCCGCGGGCGCGCCCACCAGCACCTGTCCCAGCACCTGGGGGAACACGATGGCGCAGGTGTTCCAGAACATGGTGAAAAACTGCGGTGTGTCCAACAAAAGCTCCGCCAGTGGCTGGAGCGTGGGCCAGCTTGGCAGCAGGGGCCAGAAAGCGCTGCCCTCTGCACCCTGCAGCACCGGGCCCAGCGCGGCCCGCAGCTCGTCCAAGGGCATCAGCGCGCCTGTGCCCATGAACCACAACGGCCACCACACCGCCAGCGCAGGCAAAAGAAGGAACAGCACAAGCACCGCGCGGCCCAAATTTTTTCTTTTCATCGCGCGTCCTCCCCGCCCCACAGTTTTTGCAGCAGCAGAATAGCAGCCAGCAGCACCGCCGCGATGAGCACCGCCGCTGCACACAGGCGGCCCACGTCCAAGTCCAGGAACCAGTTGTTGAACAGGTGCTGCAATAGATAGATGCTGTCGTGCGGGTATGCTCCGCCCACCAGATATGCCTCACGAAACACCTTAAAGGTGTTGAGCAGGCTGAGCACCGCCGTCATGAACAGCGTGGGCAACAGCCCGGGCAGCGTGACACGCCAAAAGCACTGCCATGCCCCCGCACCGTCCACGCGGGCGGCCTCATACAGGCTGTCGGAGATACCGTCCAGCCCCGCCATCCACAGAATCATGTCATAGCCCGCATTTTTCCAAACATAGGTGCCGATGAGCACCCAGAAAGCCGCGTCTGTGCCCATAAAATCCACCGGCTGCGCGCCCAGCGCCGACAAAACGGCGTTGACGAGCCCCTGCCTGTGGAACAGCGCCTGCCACAGCAGCACGATGCTGGCCACCGGGATAGCCATGGGGATCAGATAGGTTGTTTTAAAAATACGGCCGCCGTCCTTTGCGGCGCGCACGGCCACGGCCAGCAGCAGGCTGACGCACAGCAGCAGGGGCACACACACGCCGATGAAGCGCGCAGTATTGCCCGCCGCCAGGCGGAACGCGCTGTTGCCCAGCACCGAGGCGTAGTTCGCAACCCCCACGAAGCGGCTGCCCATGGCGTCGGTAAAGCTGCGGCGCACCGCGTCCGCAAACGGCACCAGCACGAACACGCACAGCCCCGCCAGGCTGGGCGCGAGGAACAAATACGGCGCGGCGCGGTTCATTTTGTTCGGCGAAATAGAGCCGCGTGGCGTCGGCCGCTGCCGCCACAGCCTGTTCCAGCGCGGCCTCGCCGCTGTATCGTTTTGTTGCTTCGGCATATATTTTTTCCTTTAATTGATCATTCTGATAACTCGGAACCGTAAATTCCTCCAGAAATGCTTCCGCGCCCCAATGCTTCCAATCGCTGAATACGGCATCCGGCCGCTCCTTTCGGGTTTGTTCCTGCCGTTCTGCGGCAGGTCACGCCCGCTTTTCCGCCAGATAGGTGGCAAGCTCCGTCTTTGCTCCCGTCACGGCTTCATCCATGGTCTTTTCACCTTTGCACAGCGCCTCAGCCTGTGCATACAGCTTTTCGGCCACCGTGCTGTCGTCCCGCACGGGTGTCTTCAGCCCGGACAGCAGTGCAGTCCAGTCCACCCGGGGCACATCCGTGCCTATCGTCTGGCCGCGTTCTGCATAGAGCTCCTGCACGTACGCCACCTGTTTTTCCAGGCCGGAGCGCAGCACCGGGAGCCCCTCTCCCAACGAATAATTCTGCACGCCGGGCGCGAGCAGCGCCTGTATGAACTGTGCAGCCAGCTCCTGCTGGGCGCTCTGTGCCGTAATGCCGGCAAGCACCCGCGGTGTATATACGCCCTGCTCCATGCCGGGCGCCGGCGTAAGCGCCGCCTGTCCGTCATCGGACATATATGCACCCAGCACATCCCTGAGTGTAAACAGCGCCGCGTTTGCCCGGCCGTAGCTGTATTCCATCACGCCCTGCGGAACGTCCGCGGACATTCCCAGCCCGGTGGAGGCATTTGACGTCACCATAAACGCAATACCGCCGTCGTTCGCCTTTTCCCCCAGTCCGTATCGGTCCGAAACCGCCTGCATCACGGAAAACAGTTCCCGCAGAGCGGCTTCGTTCAACGTGCCGTCCCGCACCACGGCGGGTGCGCTGACACTGTACAGCTGGTCGAACAACTCCCGCAGGGTGGTAAAGCTCAGAAGCGGGCGCTGCTCCTCCGGCACAGCTTTGAAAATATCATTGATATCTCCGCTGGCGGCCAGCGCCTCTGGTCCGTCCTGTACCGCCGCGGCCAGCGCCTCCAGGCTGTCCAGCCCTTCCAGCGTCTCCGGCTTTCCCATCAGCACAGGTACGGTAAAACGTGTGGGCACTGCGTACAGCTTTCCGTCCGTTCTCATAGGGTCGACCACCTGCGGGATCAACCCGTCGGCGGAGATCACCTGTGAAAGCTCCGCCAGCACGCCCTTGTCGATGAAGCTCTGCAGCGGCATGCCGTCCAGGATCAGCACATCCGGCCCCTTGCCCGCCACAAGCTCTGTGTTCAACGTGCGCAGCGCGTCCTCGGCGCTGGCGCCGCCGGAGGTTCCAACCTCAAAATTCACGCGCACATCCGGATTTTCCTGTTGGAAATTGGTGATGGCCGCGCGCACAGTGGGGGAATCGTTCAGAGCGTAAACACGCACCTCCTTGTCCGGCACGGCGCTCACCGTCTCATCAAATACATAGTGCAGCACACGGCCGCCCTCCTCCGTCTGCACGGCCAGTGCGAAGGTGTTGCCCGGCAGCGCCGTAAAGCCGCGCACAGCGGCCAGCGGGGAACCGAAGGTATACATGCTGCCTTCCATCACGGTCTCCGCCAGCGTGCCGCCCGGCACGGCGCGGCGCACGCCTTTTTCAGACAGCAGATACAAGTTGCCATCCGCGTCTGCCGCAAGGCTGGACGGATAATCCTCTCCACCCGCCGCGCTGGCGGCCTCAGTCTGCATATGCCCGGTCTCCAGATCATACGCCGCCGTGCCGCCCTCGTAGCCGTAGACAAAAAGCGTCGTCCCGTTGCAGGCTGTCAGGCCTCCCATCCAGTTGGGAATCTCATACAGCTTTTTTCCGGTGGCCATATCGTATACAGCCGTTGTGGCGGTATCCTCCGCGCTGAATACGCCCATATCGTCCCCGGACTGCTCCGTGCCGTCCGCATCTTCTGCGTCGTCCGTCTCTCCGGCGGCGTCCTGCGTGCCGGAAGATGCCGCCTGCGCGCCTGCGTCTTCCCCTGCAGCTCCGTTCTGCACCGCGGCAAAATCGCCCCCAAAGCTGGTGAGCAGCAGTCTGCCGCCCGGCAGCACCTGTGCATCCGCCGCCACAAGCCCGCCCTGCGCGGAAAGGCCCTCCGGCTGCACGGGAACGGCCGTGCCGTCCGCCGCAACGCGTGCGTAGGCCACCGCGCCCATACCATCCTCTGTCTGCTCTGTCAACATTACAAAATATTCTCCCTCAGGGGTAACGGTGACCTTTTCGATCTGGCGTTTCTCTCCGAAACTCTCCTGCCAGTCCATCGTATTTTCCGTCCATTCTTTGCCGCTGTCAGCAGAATAAAAATGGGTATATGTATATTGACCGGGCGTCTCGGCAGGCCGGAGCGCGATGTAGTCCAATCCGCCGTCCGGCCGTGCCGTCAGGCTCACCGGGGTACAGCCCGCCGCGCCCGGCGGGGTGATGTCGTTTTCCACGAACCGACCCTTGGCCTGCATGGGCGTGCCGTCCCCCTGCGCACTTGAACCGCCGCTCGTGCCGGGCTGCGCACCGCAGCCCGTGAACAGCACCGCCGCGGCCAGTACGCCGCACAAAAGTTGTTTTATCTTCACTGTTTTCCTCACCTTTCCGGTATGCTCAAAATGATGCGGACAGAAGATGCTTCCCGTCCAGCCTGTTTCCATCATAAAAAAATCAACCTTGAAAAGTCCTTGAAAAACAGTGAGGGATTTGTGAAAGCCTCTGTTTTTCAGGGATTTTTAAGGTTGCATCCATTATAATGGTTTTATTGCGGAACAGGAGGAACGAAAACATGCGGATACTGCTTGTGGAAGACGACGAAGCCCTGTGCGCGGCCGTGGCGCCGCTGTTGGAGCAGGAGGGCTACCGTGTGGACGTATGCCGAGACGGCGACGATGCGCTGTACTACATGCGCCAACGGATGTTCGGGCTGTGCATTCTGGACAGGATGCTGCCCGGACGGGATGGGCTTTCGGTGCTGCGCGCAGCGCGGGCCGAGGGCCTGGACACGCCGGTGCTGATGACGACGGCGCTGGGCCTTGTGGGCGACCGAGTGGACGGTCTGGACGCGGGCGCAGACGATTATCTGGTAAAGCCTTTCGACGTACGCGAGCTGCTGGCCCGGGTACGCGCACTGGCCCGCCGCCCCGCTCCTGTGGCGGTCTCCGGCCGCCCCTGCTGCGGGGATCTTACTCTGGACATGGGCACACTGGTGCTGACCGGAGACAAAGAGCAATGCACGCTCTCGAAAAAAGAGGCGGAGCTGCTGGCCGCACTGATGGAAAACGCCGGACAAACATTGTCCCGCAGTTTTTTATTCGGCCGTGTCTGGGGGCCGGGCGCCGACGTAGAGGAAGCCAGCCTGGACAGCTATGTACACTTTATCCGCCGCAGGCTGCGTGCCGTGAGCAGCCGGGTGACAGTGGACACTGTGCGCGGCGTGGGCTACCGGCTGCTGGATGGAGGAACGGGCGCATGAAACGCCGTGCCGCACAGCCTCCCCGCGGCCCGTACACCACGCCGCTGCGCCAGCTGCGCCGCCGCCTGACATTTGTTTTCACCGTGCTGACGGGCACAGTTCTCACGGTATTCCTGGCCATCACCCTGGGGTTGGCACAAAAGCAGACGCAGCTCTCGGCACAGAGCATGTTCGACGCCAGCGTGGACACCCTGATCGTCACGCTGCAGACGGGCAGCGTCTCCGACACGGCTCTTGCCCAGACGGAGGCCGCGGATGGACTGCTCATTTTCATCACGGACAACGGTACCCCGCTGTTTTTCAGCGGCGGCTGGGCGCCCGCTACCCCGCGCGGGACCTTGCTGGAGCGTGCGGCGGAGGCAGGGCTTGCAGAGGGTGTGAATATGGATGCCGCGCCGCGTTCGTCTGTGTATGCCTCCCGCGTCACCGTCACAGTGGAGGGCAACGCAGGCGAACATTATACCGCCGCCGTATGCTCCGTCCCCGGACAGCGCGGCTGGTACGGCCTTGCCGTGCTGCGGGACGACGGGCCTCTGCGCCGGACGCTGACGCGCCAGGCCCTGCTGTATGCGGCGCTGCTGTCGGGCGGGCTGGCACTTCTGGGCGCGGTCAACTGGTTTTTGGCGGGGCGGGCGCTGCGTCCCACCGCCGAAGCACTGCAAAAACAGCGGGAATTCGTGGCCGCCGCCGGACACGAGCTGCGCGGCCCGCTGGCCGTCGTCAAGACGAGCCTGTCGGCCATGCAGGCCAGCCCGGCGGACACGCCGCAGTACCTGGCGGCCATCGGCAGCGAGGCCGACCGCATGGCCCGCCTGGTGGACGATCTTCTCCTGCTTGCAGGCAGCGACGCGGGCACCTGGCGGATGCGTATGGAACCTGTGGATGCCGATGCGCTGGTGATCGGCGCGCATGAACAGTTTGCGCCTCTGGTAAAAGCGCGCGGCCTGCGCCTTGCGCTGGATCTGCCCGAGGAAACACTGCCGCCCCTGTGGGGCGACGCCGGACGGCTGCGCCAGCTGCTGCTGGTCTTCATCAGCAACGCCTGCGCCTACGCGCCCTCCGGCAGCGACGTCACGCTGCGCGCCCGCGCGGAAAAAGGCTGGGTACTGCTTTCGGTGGAGGACCACGGCCCCGGCGTGCCGGATGCGGAAAAGGCACATGTGTTCGAGCGCTTTTACCGCGCCGACAAAAGCCGCACGGGCAAGGAGCACTATGGGCTGGGTCTCTCTGTGGCACAGGAACTGGCCGCGCTGCACGGCGGAGATATCCTTCTTACAGACACACCCAGCGGAGGCGCCACATTCACGCTGCGTCTGCCTGTCCGCGCCCGAAAAGCACAACGCACGCATACAGGCTCCGCATGAAACCGCAAAATGCCCCCGGCGTCCGGTTCTTTTCCGGGCTGCCGGGGGTATTCTGCAGCCTGCATGCCATGCGCTTTTACAGGTTCTCCCCGTTGGCGCGCACAGTTTCGGCATACCAGGCAGCGCTGTCCTTCGGGATGCGCGCACCCGTAACATAGTCGATATAAACAAGCCCGAAGCGCTCGCGATAGCCCTCGCTCCACTCAAAATTGTCAGTGAGCGCCCAGTGGAAATAGCCCCGCACATCCGCGCCTCCCTCCGCCGCCGCACGCAGCGCCAGCAGATAACGGTGCAGGAAATCAATGCGGTCGGGATCATGGACACAGCCGTCCAGAAAGATGCGGTCGTTGCAGCTCTGCCCGTTTTCGGTGATGTAAATCGGCCGGCCGTACCTCTGCCAGAGAAAACGCACGCCCCAGTTCATCACCAGCGGCGTAACGGGCCATTTCAGCGCTGTCACAGCACAGCCGCGCGGGCGCGGCACATAAACCGGCCGCTTTCCCGTCCCTGCACATACCGCGTGGCCATTGTAGATGTTCAAGCCAATAAAATCCGGCCGTATGTGGATGACCGCCAGGTCTTCCGCTGGGAGCGCCGCCGTCATACGCCGCAGGCCGGGCCCGCAGTTTTCCGGATAATGTCCGAAACAGACAGGGTCCAGCACCATCTGATAGGTAAATGCCCAGTCGCTGTCCGGCGTGGCGAAGGTGGCGCTGCAGGCAGCCTCCACATCGGCGGGGCTGTCCGTGCCGGGCCAGCACAGCCGCCCTGTTGCGGCAATGCCGACGCGCACGCCGGGGCAGGTCTCCCGAATGGCGGCGGCGGCAAGGCCGTGAGCCAAAAGCTGATGGTGCAGCACCAGAAGCTGGCGCGCCTCGGGCAGACGCAGGCCCGGGGCATGCACGCCCGTACCGTGGCCCAGCTTTACAGTACACTCCGGCTCGTTGAGCGTAATGTAATTCTCTGCAAGGCCGCTGAAACGGCGCGCCGCCTCGGCGGCATAGCGGGCAAAAGCACGGGCGGTCTCTCGGCTGCGCCAGCCGCCCGCATCTTCCAGCGCCTGGGGCAGTTCCCAGTGGTACAGTGTGACATAAGGCTCCAGGCCCGCAGCGCGGCAGGCCTGGAGCATGCGCAGATAAAACGCAAACCCTTCCCCGTTCCAGCGGCCGTCGCCGTAAGGGTCCACCCGCGCCCAGCTCACGCTGAAGCGGTAAGCACCGAGGCCCATCTGCGCCGCGCAGGCAATGTCCTCCTCATATCTGCGGTACGCGTCCGTGGCGGCGGAACCGTCAAACCCGTCTGCAACGGCGCCGGGGCGGCGGCAGAATACGTCCCAAATGGATTCCCCGCCGCCGTCGGCCCGTGGGCTGCCCTCGGTCTGGTAAGCGCTGGAGGCCGCGCCCCATACAAAATTTTTTGCAAACGCCATATGTCCCCTCCGTTCAGCCCATCGTCACCTTTACATGTACTGTCGTTCCGGCGGGCGCGGCGGGCAGAATGCCTTCCACGCAGGGCGCGCCGTCCGCCGTGATGCATTTTACCCCTTTTTCCACCCCCGCCGCGTTGTCCACTGCGATCTCGTACACCGCGCCTCTGTAGGTGCGCGTGACGGTGAAACCGGGCATCGCGACGGGAATGCACGGGGCGATCCGCAGGCCGTCCAACGTGGGCTGGATCCCCAGGATATACTGGCTGATGTTGACGAATGTCCATGCGGCCGTACCCGTCAGCCAGCTGTTTTTCGCCTCGCCGAAGGCGGCCGCGTCCCGCCCGGCGATCATCTGGCTGTACACATAGGGCTCGGTGCGGTGGATCTCGCTGATTTCCTCAAGATAGGCCGGACAGGTGCGGCGGTATACCTCAAAGGCCCGGCCGCCGCGCCCCGCCGCACATTCAGCGCAGCTGATCCATGGGTTGTTGTGGCAGAAAATGCCCGCGTTCTCCTTATACCCCGGCGGATAGCTGCTGATCTCCCCCAGTTCCAGATGATACTGCGTGTATGCGGGCTGCAGCAGCAGGATGCCGTACTCTGTATCCAGATGCCGCCTTACGCTCTCCAGCGCCTGAAGCGCGCGGCCGTCGGAAAGGCCCACGCCCGCCATCACGCACATGCCCTGGGGTTCAATGTAAATTTTGCCCTCCGCGCATTCGGCGCTTCCCACCGGCCGGCCGTTTGCGTCATAAGCGCGGCGGAACCAGGCGCCGTCCCAGCCCGGGCCGAGGATGGCCGCTGTCATTTCGTCCACCTGTGCGCGCACGGCCCGCGCTTCCTGCGAAAGGCCTTCCCACGCACAAATGTCCGCGTATTCCCCGCCGTATTTTACAAACATCCCCGCAATGAACACGCTCTCCGCCACAGGGCCTTCGCTGGGGCCGGTGGTCTGGAAGCTCTCGCCCGGTTCGCTGGAAAAGCAGTTCAGATTCAGGCAGTCGTTCCAGTCGGCCCGGCCGATGAGCGGCAGGCCATGAGGGCCTTTGTGCGAAGCGGTAAAGCCCAGGCTGCGGCGCAGATGCTCCATCAGCGGCGCCGTGTCTTCCGCCCGGCAGTCAAAGGGCACCTCCTCGTGCAGGATGGAACGGTCGCCTGTTTCCCGCAGGTATGCGCTCACACAGGCGATGAGCCACAGCGGGTCGTCGTTGAAGCCGCTCCCCACGTCCAAATTGCCCTTTTTCGTCAGCGGCTGATACTGGTGATAGGAGCTGCCGTCCGCGAACTGGGTGGCGGCGATGTCCAGAATGCGCTGCCGCGCCCGGCCCGGCACCAGATGCACGAAGCCCAGCAGGTCCTGGCAGGAATCCCGAAAGCCCATGCCCCGGCCGGTGCCGCTTTCATAATAGCTGGCGCTGCGGCTCATATTGAACGTCACCATGCACTGGTACTGGTGCCAGATATTGACCATACGGTCCAGCTTTTCGTCGCCGGAGCGCAGCGAAAAGCGCGCCAGCAGCCCATTCCAGTACGCGGCCAGCGCGGCCAGCGCGGCGTCAACCTGCGTGTCCGCGGCATAGCGGGCCAGCATGGCGCGGGCGCGGCTTTTTTCCACCACGCCGGGCGCGGCCCATTTTTCCCGGGGCGGGTTTTCAACATATCCCAATACAAAAATAAAGCTGCGGCGTTCGCCCGGGGCCAGCGTCACGTTCAGCTGATGCACGCCCACAGGTGCCCAGCCGTGGGCGATGCTGCCCGTACACGCGCCCCGTTCCACCGCCAGCGGCCCGGCCGGGCCGCGGTACGGCCCCAGAAACGCATCCCGGCTCGTGTCGAAACCGTCGGGCGTCCGGTTCACGCCGAACACGGCATAGTGGCTGCGGCGCTCGCGGTATTCCGTTTTATGATAGATGGCTCCGCCCTCAACCTCCACCTCGCCGGTGCTGTAGTTGCGCTGGAAGTTGGTGGAATCATCCACTGCGTTCCACAGGCAGAACTCCACATAGCTGAACAGCTGCAGCGCGCGGGGCTCTGCCCCGGCGTTGTGCAGCGTCAGGCGTATCACTTCACATGCGTCGCCCAGCGGAACGAACATTTCCTGCTTTGCCTCTATGCCGTTTTTCGCACCCTCGATGACCGTATAGCCCAGCCCGTGGCGGCAGCGATAGGAATCCAGTTCCGTGCGCACGGGCTGCCAGCCCGGGTTCCATACGCAGGCGCCGTCGCGGATATAAAACCGGTGGCCCTCGCCGTCCGCCGGGGCGCTGTTGTAGCGGTAGCGCGTCAGACGCAGCAGCTTTGCGTCACGGTAAAAGCTGTAGCCGCCCGCCGTATTGGAAACAAGGCTGAAAAAATCCTCGCTGCCCAGATAATTGATCCACGGCAGTGGTGTGCGCGGTGTGGTGATCACATATTCCCGGTTCTCGTCGTCAAAGTATCCATAGCGCATAAGGTATTCTCCTCACACCCGTGCCCTGCGGCGCGGGCTACTCGATTTTGGGGAGCATGCTGCGGCCCCGTTTGCGAAAACGATTAAGTCCGCATACATTCAAGCGCTCTGTATTTTTATCATACTGCCATTTCAAAAAAAAGCAAGCCTTTTTTGCTGATAAGTGCTGTAAAGTACGGATCTCGCTTGTTTCTTAGTCTTTTTTCCATTTAGATAAAGGTATAGAACAAGAGCGAAAATGTTTTCGTATCATTGGCGAAAATAAAAGGTATATTTTCGGATAGAATCGCCAAATACTCTTTGTCGAAATTGGAAAAGGCTCCAAACTTCGTGATTTCGCTTAAAAATCGCTTGATTTTTGTTGAAATTAAAGCGAGATTGCGGTATATTGAAGTTGCGAAAACGATTAAGTATCCAGTTTTGCCAAACAAGCCGCCTTTCGGTATAATAGATGCCAGAAAACGATTTCGATTTAGCAGAGCAAAACTTCTGGAAAGGCGGACCGTTATGATTTCGATTCGGGATATTGCAAAGGAATGCGGCGTGTCCGTGGCGACAGTGAGCAAAGCGCTCAACGGCCACCATGACATCAGCGCTCAAACGCGGGAGACCGTATGCCGCAAAGCGGCCGAAATGGGCTACCAGCCCAATTCCGCGGCCCGTGCGCTCAAGACGAACCGTACATACAATCTGGGCGTTCTGTACGAGGACCCGCAGCACAGCGGCCTGGGGCACGAATATTTTTCGCGCATTCTGGAGAGCTTCCGCGCGCAGGCCGAGGCCTGCGGCTACGATGTCACCTTCATCAACCGCAATGTCGGCAAGCGGCGCTCGTCTTACCTGGAGCACTGCCGCTACCGCGGCGTGGACGGCGTATGTGTGGTATGCGTGAACTTTCTGGACCCGCAGGTGCTGGAACTGGTGCAGAGCGAGCTGCCCGTCGTGACAGTGGACCACATGTTCAACAACCGTACTTCCATCGTTTCGGACAACGTCAAGGGCGTTCAAACGCTGGTGAACCATGTGTTCGGTATGGGGCACAGGAACATTGCCTTCATCCACGGCGAACGCACGGCCGTCACCGAAAGCCGCTGCGCCAGCTTTTACAAGACCTGCTACGACCTGGGGCTGCAGGTGCCCGACGCCTATGTACGCGAAGGCGCTTACCACGACTGCGACAGCTGCGAACGCATCACCGCCGAGCTGCTGGCGCTGCCGCAGCGGCCCACATGCATCTTTTTCACCGATGACGTGTCGGCTCTGGGCGGCCTCGCCGCCATCGCCCGGGCGGGCCTCCGCGTGCCGGAAGACATCTCCGCCGTCGGTTATGACGGCATCCCTCTCGCCAAAATGATGATCCCCAGCCTGACGACTTACCACCAGGACACCCAGGCCATCGGCTACTGGGCGGCGGACCGTCTCGTCAGCCTGATCGAGCACCCCAAAACCACCCTGCCGGAAAGCATCCTCATCCCCGGCAGCCTGTTGGAAGGAGCATCGGTCAGGCGCATCTGATTTTGTGATCGCGCGGCCAAACGGCCGCCTGACCGAACTTTACAAGGAGGAAAACAATCTATGAAACGTACACTTGCGACCCTTATGGCATTGTGCATGATGCTTTCCCTGGCCGCCTGCGGCGGCTCCGGCGCTTCCAGTGTTCCCGCCTCCGTTTCCGTCTCCGCCCCCTCATCCGGCAGCGAACCCGCACCCGCCGATGGCGCCGTGCTCAACATCTGGTGCTGGAACGACGAGTTCCAAAGCCGGTTCAACGACTATTATCCCGAGGTAAAGGCAGTGGCGGAGGACAAATCCACCACCACGCTCAACGACGGCACGATCGTCAAGTGGACCATCAATCCCAACGAGAACAACAATTACCAGAACAAGCTGGACGAGGCCCTGCTGGCGCAGGATTCCGCCGCAGCCGACGACAAGATCGATATTTTCCTCATCGAAGCGGATTACGCGCTGAAGTATGTGGATTCCGACTACACGCTGGACGTACGCGGCGATATCGGCCTGACGGACGCAGACCTGTCCGGGCAGTACCCGTACACCCAGGACATCGCCACGGCCGGCGGCAAGCTGAAGGGCGTCACCTGGCAGGCCACCCCCGGCCTGTTCGCCTACCGGCGCAGCATCGCCAAAGACGTACTGGGCACCGACGACCCCGCTCAGGTGCAGGAGGCCCTGTCTGATTGGGACAAATTCAACGCTGTGGCCGAACAGGCCGCCGCGAAGGGCTACAAGATGCTGTCCGGCTATGACGACAGCTACCGCACTTTCTCCAACAACGTCTCCGCCCCATGGGTGACGGGCACCACCGTAACTGTGGACGAAAACCTGATGAAGTGGGTGGAACAGACCAAGACCTACACCGACAACGGCTACAACAATAAATCCAGCCTGTGGAGCGACGTGTGGGCCGCGGACCAGGGCCCCGACGGCAAGGTGTTCGGGTTCTTCTATTCCACCTGGGGCATCAATTTCACGCTGCTGGGTAATTCCCTGGAAACGCCCGAGGCCGAGGGCGGCAAAGCCGAAGCGGGCAACGGCATCTACGGCGATTACGCCGTCTGCGAAGGCCCGCAGCCGTATTACTGGGGCGGCACATGGATCTGCGCCGCGGCCGGCACCGACAACACCGCCGCCATTGCGGACATCATGCGCAGCCTCACCTGCGACAAGGCCATCATGAAGCAGATCACCGAGGATACGCAGGATTACACCAACAACGCCCCGGCCATGGAGGAGCTTGCCTCCAGCGACTTCAAATCCGATTTTCTGGGCGGCCAGAACCACATCGCGCTGTTCGCCGCAGCCGCGCCCAACATCGACATGAGCAACGCCGGCCCCTACGACCAGGGGCTGAATGAAAGCTTCCAGGGCGCGTTCAAGGATTATTTTGACGGCGCGGTGGACCTGGAAACAGCCAAGACCAATTTCCAGACGTCCATCGGGGAAAAATACCCTGAACTTACCGAAGTAGTGTGGCCCGAATAAACGCAGCCACGGCTCAAACGCGCGGGGCGGGCGTCGCCCGCCCCGCATTCCTCTGAAAAGGACAGGTGACCGATATGCAAGCGCGCACGGCAGGCCGAAAGCACCGCTCCATCCGCTACGCCAAATGGGGCTATCTTTTCATCGCCCCGTTTTTCATCGCCTTTGCGGTGTTCCAGCTCATCCCGCTGGCCTCCACGGTATATTACAGTTTTTTTGAATATTTCCGCAGCGGCCTGAAGGAGATCGGCCCCAATTTCGTGGGGCTTAAGAATTATGCCGAGCTGTTCCGCACCGATTTGCCGAAATACTTCGGCAACACGCTGCTGATGTGGATCATCGGCTTTGTGCCGCAGATTGCCGTGTCGCTGCTGCTGGCGGCCTGGTTCACGGACACGCGGCTGCGCCTGCGCGGCCAGGGCTTTTTCAAAACGGTCATCTACATGCCCAACCTCATTATGGCCTCGGCCTTTGCCATGCTGTTTTTCGCCTTGTTTTCCGACAACGGGCCGGTCAACGCCGCGCTTGTTTCCGCCGGCTTTCTGGAAGAGCCGTTCCGCTTTTTATCCAGCGTGGCAGGCACGCGCGGGCTGGTGGGCCTGATGAATTTTCTCATGTGGTTCGGCAACACCACCATCCTGCTGATGGCCGCCGTCATGGGCATCGACCCCGGCCTTTACGAGGCTGCCGAGATCGACGGCTGCACGCCCGGCCAGATGTTCCGGCGCATCACACTGCCGCTTATCCGGCCCATCCTTGTGTATGTGGTCATCACCTCGATGATCGGCGGGCTGCAGATGTTCGATGTGCCCCAGATCCTGACAAACGGCAAAGGCAGCCCGGACCGCTGCGCCACCACGATGATCATGTATCTGAACAACCACATGTACAGCAAAAACTACGGCATGGCGGGGGCGGTCTCCACGGTGCTGTTTCTGGTGTGCGCGGTGCTGTGTATCGCCGTGCTGAAAACGCTGGACCGCAGCAAGGAAGGAGGCGCAGGGAAATGACGTCTGCCCAAACGGAAAAAGCAAGCTCCCGGCTGCGGCGCGCAGGGCGCGCCCGCGCGGCTTCAACGGCCCGGCGGGCGGCAGCCTACACGGTGCTGGGGCTGCTGTGCTTTTTGTGCCTGTTCTTCTTTTACATCCTGCTCATCAACGCAACGCGCACCCATTTTGAGATCCAGCGCGGCTTTTCCCTGCTGCCCGGCCGTTCACTGCTGACGAACCTGAAAAGCGTGCTGGCCAACGCCAACATCCCCGTGCTCTCCGGCATCCGCAACAGCCTGCTTGTCTCGGCGCTCTCTGCGCTGCTCAGTGTTTATTTTTCAGCGCTCACCGCCTACGGCATCCATGCCTATGACTTCAAATTCAAAAAGCTGGCCTTTACGTTCATCCTGCTCATCATGATGATGCCCACACAGGTATCCGCGCTGGGCTTTGTTCGGCTCATCACCAAAATGGGCATGGCCGACACCCTCGCACCGCTGTTTCTGCCCAGCATCGCGGCGCCCGTTGTATTTTATTTCATGCTGCAGTACATGGAAGGCAACCTGCCCATGGAGATCGTCGAGGCCGCGCGCATTGACGGTTCGGGCGAGTTTTCCACCTTCAACCGCATCGTGCTTCCCATCCTCAAGCCCGCTTTGGCCGTGCAGGCCATCTTCACTTTCGTCAACACCTGGAACAATTATTTCACCCCCGCCCTTGTGCTGAGCAGCAGCGGCAAAAAGACGCTGCCCATCCTCATTGCACAGCTGCGCAGCGCGGATTTTCTTAAGTTCGATATGGGGCAGGTGTATATGATGGTAGCCATCGCCATTCTGCCGGTCATCGCCGTATACCTTTGCCTCTCCAAATTTATCGTGCGCGGCGTGGCCCTCGGCGGCGTGAAGGGCTGAGCGGAAAACGACTGCGTTTACAGCACAAAAAGCGGCGCCGCCGCATCCGGCAACGGGTGCGGCGGCGTATTTTTTATTTTTGTGCCGGCGCAGTGCATATCCGTGGCCGCGCCCGGCACACTATCACAAGACGCATGCGCCGGCGGGCGGGGCGCACCGCTCCCCCGGCGGCCGGCCCAACGCAAAAAAGGAGCGAATGAGGATGACTTTGACAAAAAAGGAGCAGGGCCTGCTGAAGGACCTGCAGAATGAAGAAAAACTGTGCGTGGAAAAGTACCGCAAGGCCGCCGAAAATGCCTGCGACGCCAAGCTGCAGCATATCTTTGAAAAAATCGAAAAAGCCGAACAGAGCCATTACGACACCGTGACGGGTATGCTGGCGGGCACCCTGCCCGCCCAACAGGGCCAGCAGAGCAAAGGGCAGGCCTCCCGTCAGAAGGCGGAAAAGGACCTGAAATCCACGGCCAGCCGCGCTGAAAAACAGCGCGACGCCTATCTGTTGTCCGATCTGTTGGGCACGGAAAAATATGTCTCCGGCGTGTACAACACCGCCGTGTTTGAGTTCAGCGACGCCAAGGCGCGCCAAGTGCTGGCCGCCATCCAGCAGCAGGAACAGGAACACGGTAAACAGCTTTCGGACTATATGCAGGCCAACAACATGTATTGCTGAGACACCATCTTTTTCATCCGGAAAGGCCGCCCGCGGGCGGCCTTTCTTTTTGTGCTTCCTTCAGCTCAGGATCTTGCGGACGATGCCGTACAGCACCGGTTTCATATTGTCCACGGTGTCCGGCTTGCCCTCAATGATGGAGGAATAGCATACGGAACCCAGCATCTCGATGATGACGAATATCATCTTGAACAGCTCGTCCTCTGTATACCGGGCCGCCAGCGGGCTTGCCTCCAGGTCCCGCATCAGCCGCGCCCAAAGAGGGCCGCGCCGCTCGCTCATCTGTTTTGCCACCATAGGCCAGGAAAAATTCCGCTCAACAAGCCGAAGGACCAGCTTGTTGCGCTTGAAATATTCCACCACATAATCCAAAAGAAGCAGCACATTCTCCACAAAATCCGGCGTGCGGCGTTCATCCAGCCATTCGTATGCTTCTTCCAGAACCTGGGCCGAGATATTATAGACCAGCTGTCCCAGCAATTGATCCTTATCGTGAAAATACAGATAAAACGTGCCCTTGGCCACGTTCGCTCCGCGGACGATCTCGTCCACTGAAGTCTTGGCCACGCCCTTTTCCGTGAACAACGCGTAGGCGGCGTCCAGCAGGCTCTGACGCTTTTGTTCCTTGCGGGATTCCATCGGTTCGCGCATACGCGTTTTCCCCTTTCCGCCGCGGCGCGGCATTTTCCCCGTTCTTTCCCGCTTTTAGTATACCTCCCGCGCGGCGGCGATTGCAAGAGCTGTCTTTCGGTTCAGCAAAATGACCAAAAGTCATCGTTTTCATTTTGTGACTATTGGTCATTAATTGGATTGACTAACGGTCATAACAAGACTATACTATTCAACGTTGACTGTTGGTCAGTTTAATCCGCGGCATCAGCTGCCGCAAAAATTCAAAGGGAGCGTTGAGCAATGGAACATTTTGCGCGCTGGGTGGTGCGGCACCGCAAAGCGGTGCTGGCGGCCGCCGTGCTGCTGCTGATCCCATCCGTGTTCGGTGCCGCAGGCACCTATATCAATTACGATATCCTCACCTATCTGCCGCCGGAGTTGGATTCCATGGTGGGCGAAGGATATCTGGAGGACGATTTCAACATGGCCTCCACCTCCATGATCACCGTGGAGAATATGTCCACCGCGGACACACTTGCCCTCAAGAGTGAGCTGGAGGCTGTTGCGGGTGTAAAAAGCGTGCTGTGGACGAGCGACATCCTGGACGTAACTACGCCAAAGGAAATGCTGCCGGCCGACATCCAGAAATTCTTTTACAGCGAAAACGGCGCCACACTGCTGCTGGTCCAGTTCGAAAACCCAAGCGCCCATGCCGTGACCATGCAGGCGCAACGCACCATCAAGGATATCCTGCGCAAGGACTGCTTCATCGGCGGAATGTCCGCCATTCTGGAGGACACAAAATCCCTGGTAAACCAGGAAATGCCCGTCTACATCCTGTGTGCCGTGGGGGCGTGTCTGGTGGTGCTGTTCCTCAGCATGAAAGAAACGGTTGTACCCCTCATCTTCATGCTGGGCATGGTATTCCCCATTGTCTACAACTTTGGCACCAATATCTTTCTGGGGCAGATCAGCTACATCACCGAGGCTTTGGCCACGGTGCTCCAGCTGGGCGTGACGATGGATTTCTCCATCTTTCTGCTGCACCGGTTCGAGGAAGAAAAGCGTTTCTGCCCGGATGAGGACGAGGCAATGGTGCGCGCCGTGCAAAAGACGTTCTCCTCCATTCTGGCAAGTTCGCTCACCACCATCGCGGGCTTCCTCGCAATGTGCACCATGCGCCTGACACTGGGGCGAGACATCGGCATCGTAATGGCCAAGGGCGTGTTGCTGGGCGTTGTCAGCACTGTGACGATTCTGCCCGCGCTCATCCTTACGTTCCGGCGCTCCATCGCGCGGCATACCCACCGTACCTTCATCCCTAAGCTGCGCCGTACCTCCCGTTTCGTGGTGCGCCGGTATATTCCCATCCTCGCAGTGTTCGTGCTCTGCTTCATTCCATTCAGCGTGGCGCAGGCGAAAACGCCTGTATACTACACACTATTCGACAGCCTGCCGCAGGACCTCGCGGGGATTCAGGGTACCAGCCGCCTGAAAGAGGACTTCGGCATGACGACTTCCCATTTCATCATCGTGGACGACGGCTTGCCGGCCCGCGACATGGAGGCGCTCACCGATGAGATCGAGCAGGTGGACGGCATCCGCCAAGTGCTCAGCTATGAAAAGTTTTTGGGCGGCGGCGTTCCCCGGGAGGTTCTGCCCACCGAGGTGCGTCAGATCTTCTGCGCAGGCGGCCACGAGATGCTGCTGGCCAATTCCAGCTATGAGAGCGGCACCGAAGCTCAAAACGCCCAACTGGACGCTCTGAACGCCATTGTCAAGCGTTACGACCCCAACGGCGTGATTACCGGAGAGGGTGCAATGACAAAAGACCTGATCGAAGTGGCGGACGTGGATTTCCGCAGCGTCAGCATCGCCAGTATCGCAGCGGTTTTCCTCATCATCGCCATTTCATTCCGCTCAGCGTCCATTCCGGTGCTTCTGGTGGCCGCCATCGAAAGTGCCATTATGATCAATATGGGCATCCCCTATTTTACCGGCACGACGCTGCCCTTTGTGGCCAGCATCGTCATCGGCACCATCCAGCTCGGCGCAACGGTGGACTACGCCATCCTGATGACCACCCGCTTCCGGGAAGAGCTGAATGCGGGGCGCTCTACCAAGGACGCCGTGCAGACGGCCGTGGAGCAGTGCAGCCAGAGCATCCTCACCAGCGGACTGACGTTTTTCGCGGCAACCTTCAGCGTTTCACTGGCTTCCCGCATGGAACTTATCAGCAGCCTGTGCCGTCTCATCAGCCGCGGCGCGCTCATCAGCATGCTTGTGATTCTGCTGGTGCTGCCCGCGCTGCTTATCCTGACGGCGCCTCTCATCCGGAAAACCACCTACCATTGGCTCAGCAAAGAAAAGGAGACGAAAACCGTATGAAAAAGTTATTGCAGAAAACCACGGCCGTTCTGGTAAGCGCGGCACTGGCCGTCACCTGCGCCCTGCCCGCCTTTGCCGAACAGCCCACAGAGGGCGTGACGAAAGACGAAAATGTGTTTCTGATCCTGAACCCGGACGGTTCGGTGAGCGAACAGATCGTCAGCGACTGGCTGCACAGCGATACCGGCTTTGACGCTGCGGCGGACCGCAGCACACTCTCCGGCATCACCAACCTGAAAAGCGACGTGCTGCCCGCGCAGGACGGCGAAAACCTGACCTGGACCACCGAGGACAACGATATTTATTATCAGGGCACCACAACGCAGACGCCTCCCGTGACCGTGGATATCACCTATACGCTGGACGGCCGGTCCATCACCGCCGATGCGCTGGCGGGCAAAAGCGGACACCTTGTGATGCGCTTGGCTCTGACCAACAACGAGGGACAGGAAATGGAGATTGCCGGCAGCCGGCGCAAGGTGTACACGCCGTTTTTCACTGTGGCCGCGGCCACGCTGCCCACGGGCTCCTATACCAACATTGCCGCACAGCACGGCACCGTGCAGACGGACGCAAAAACGCAGCTCGTCTGCTTTCTCGCCATGCCGGGCATGGCCGAGACCTTCGGCGGTCTGCTGCCGGAAGCGCTGTCCGGTCTTGAAGATTACATGCTGGACGAACTGGTCATCGAGGCGGATGTAAAAGACTGTACACCTCCAGCATTTATGCTGGCCGCAGCCACAAGCATGGACCAGTTGACCTCAGAGCTGGACGTTCCCGACCTCTCCGGCCAGATGAGCCAGCTCGAGGATGCGACCGCGCAGCTCCAGAGCGGCGCAGCCACACTGCATGAGGCTACGGGCACGCTGCAGAGCAAAATGGACGAATTCGCCGCCAGCTACGCCACCTTCGACACCGGCCTGGACAATGCTCTCAGCGGCGCGCAGCAGGTGCAGAGCGGCGCGCAGAACCTGCTGGACGGTGCAAAAAGCCTGGACAACGGCACACAGCAGCTTGCGGATGGCACACAGCAGCTGAACAGCGGCGCACAGCAGCTGGCCGGCCGGCTGAACGGCACTCTCGTACCCGCTCTGGAGGGTGCCGCCGCGCAGCAGGCAGCCCTGCAGCAGCAGATGGACGCGTTGGCAGACCAGCTCGGCCATGTGCAGCTGCCCGATGTGGACGCGCTGAAAAAGCAGCTCGGCGCAGGTGTGGGCCAGGTGTTTGACGGCGCTGCACAGGGTGCGGCGAAAGCCGCCGCCCAAAGCGTGGGCGACGCTGTAAAGAGCGGCGCACTGCAGGCTGCGGACGCAGCCGTTGCGCAGGCAGCACCGGCCGCGGCGCAGGGCGTTGCATCCACAGCCGCGCAGGATGTTTCCTCCGCGCTGGCAGCCGCGCTGCAGCCCTATGTGGACAGCGGGAAAATGACATCTGACGAAATGAACGCCGTCATTGCGGAGGCCGCCGGAGCGGCTCAAGGCGCGGCCGCCAAGGTGGATGCGGCAGGCATGGTTCAGGGCGCGGTGGACAAAGCCGTTACCGGCAATGTGACCGTGGATGCCGACGCAGCGGCCGGACAGATCGTGGCCGCGATGGCTCCCGAAAAGGAGGCCGCCGTAAACCAGGTGACCGCCGCACTGAACGGGCTGGACACCGCAGCGCTGAAGGCCATGCTGCTGCAGTTCCAACAGCTTTCCGGCGACGCGCAAACGATGATGGGTTCGGTAAAATCCCTGACGGACGCACTGTACAACGCCGACGCTCCGTCGGACCAGAACACTGTTGTAGGAGCGGCCGGAGCTCTGGCGGCCGGCGCGCAGAGCGCGCAGGACGGCGCGGCCTCCCTTCGCGACGGCGCGGCGCAGCTCACCGCCGGCGCGGCACAGCTGAGCAACGGCGCCTCCAGCCTGAGCGCCGGCCTGACGCAGCTCTCCGGCGCAAGCAAAACAGTCCGTGACGCCATCGGCCAATTCCGCACCGGCGCGGGGAGCCTGAACGACGGCGCGGCACAGCTGCAGGACGGGCTGGACACCTATGCCAGCCAGGCCATCGGAAAGCTGACCGAGCTTGCGGGCTCCGCCGACACCTCCGCGCTGCAGGACGTGCTGAAGGCGCTGGAAACCCGCGCGCAGAGTTACACCTCTTACACGGGCAGTGCGGACGGCGTGCGTGCCAATGTAAAATTCGTGATGAAAACAGCCGGTCTGCCGGAGGAGGAAACGACATCCTCTTCCGACACGGAAGATTCGGAGGCCGCACCGCAGGACAAAACCCCGGACGCCTCCTTCTGGGACCGGGTCAAGAATCTTTTCTCCTGACATGCACGGAAAAAGCGCGTGGAATGTTCCACGCGCTTTTTCCGTGTGCCGCTTTCCGGCGGAGCAGGCTCAGCGCTTTTTCGCAAGGAAGCGCCACAGGCGCGTATATCAGGCCGGATTATTTTTCCGCCAGGCCTTGCGGTACGCCTTGTCCGCCTCTCGGGTGGACATCGGGCGCACCACGCCGGGTGTCGCGCCCGCCAATTCCGTATTTTTGCCATACCGGACATGGGCCATTGGTTCGCGGAAAGACATTGCGCTCCTCCTTTTCTTTTCTATACTATACGTATCATAACATTTTTCAGATCTTGCTTCAACGACACGATGCAGCGGCCACAGCAGAGCCGCATCCGCTACGGTTCTGCATGGTTGAACGCCCTCAAGCCCATCGCGCACGGAATGCGCGTGGCAGCGGAGGGCCACCCTATCCCCTCCCGCGCGCATACCGGCGACCGGCGTGTCTGGCCAAAGGCGCACAGCTGTGCTACAATGTCAAAAACAACAGGTACGGAGGCAACCGGATATGGAGCTTTTAAAACAGCGGATCCTGCAGGACGGGCAGGTGAAAGAAGGCGGCGTACTCAAGGTGGACAGCTTTCTCAACCACCAAATGGATGTGACGCTGCTGAATGAGATCGGGCGTGAATTCCGCCGCCGTTTCGACGGAGCGGCCATCACCAAAATCGTTACCATCGAGGCGTCCGGAATCGGTATTGCCGCCATTGCCGCGCAGCATTTCGGCAGCGTTCCCGTCATTTTCGCCAAAAAGACGCGTTCGCGCAATCTGGACGGTGCGCTGTATACCGCCAAGGTCCATTCTTTCACCAAGGACGTTACCTACGATGTGCAGCTATCCAAAAAATTTCTCGGCCCGCAGGACACTGTGCTCATCCTGGACGATTTCCTCGCCCGGGGACAGGCGCTGCTGGGCCTCATCGACATCGTGCGGCAGGCGGGCGCGCAGTGCGCTGGCTGCGGCATCGTCATTGAAAAGCAGCAGCAGGGCGGCGGCGCGCTGGTGCGGGCAGCGGGAGTGCGCCTGGAATCGCTGGCCGTAATCGCCTCGCTGGAAAACGGCACGGTCACCTTTGCGCAGTGACCGGCATAAAAACAGGGCCTGTGCTCCACAATGGGGGCACAGGCCCTGTTTGCATGCCGCGCATGAAAAAACGCGCAGGCTGTTCGTCATTCGCCGCACAGCCGCAGGATCTGCTCCCGCGCGGGCATGGCCGGGATGGCCCCCTTTGCCGCGGTGGTCAGGCTGCCCGCTGCGTTTGCAAACGCGACAATGCGCTCCCACTGTGCCTGCGGCAATATCCGCAGCTCTTCCAGCGTCTTGCCCGCAAGGCACGACAGCAGCGCTCCCAGAAAAGCGTCGCCCGCGCCCGTAGTGTCCACCGTGTCCACTTCGCAGGCAGGCAGCAGCCCGCGGCCCGCCGCAGCACGGTAGTACGCGCCCCGCGGCCCCAGCGTCACCAGAACCAGCGCCGCGCCCCGGGACGCCAGCGCGTCCGCTCCCGCCGCCAGCTGCACTTCGCCCGTCAGCAGTTCCATTTCTTCCTCCGATACTTTCACGATATCCGCCAGAGGCAGCGCGGCCAGCAGCGCTTCTCTCGCCCGCTCCGCGCTGTCCCACAAAAACGGACGGTAGTTTGGGTCGTAACTGATCATCGCCCCCGCTGCTTTTGCCTCCCGCGCCGCCTCCAGCGTAGCCGTGCGGCACGGCTCGTCCGTCAGCGAAACAGAACCGAAATGAAAGATGCGGCAGTCCCGCAGCAGCGCCCTGTCCACGTCGGCAGGCGCGAGCATCACGTCCGCGCCCGGCTTGCGGTAAAACGTGAAGCTTCGGTCGCCCTCCGGCGTCAGCTGCACAAAGGCCAGCGTCGTGGGATATTCCCGCGTCATACGCAGACCGCGCACGTCCACGCCAGCATCCTCCATCGTCTTTTTCAAAAACGCGCCGAAAGCGTCGTCCCCCACCTTGCCGATAAATGCGGTTTTGCCGCCCAGCTTTGCGGCCATTGCCAGCACATTGGCAGGCGCGCCGCCCGGGTTGCGCGCAAACAGCGCCATCCCCTGGCTGTTTTCCCCGCTGGGTGTAAAGTCGATCAGGCTCTCGCCCAGCGCCACGATATCAAACATACTTTCCTCCTCAAAGTTTTTGGCTGAATTCCACCTTTTCCCCATTGGGGCCGAGGATGGTGAAAAAGCGCACGCCCCGCGCCCAAAAAGGAAGAAACCGCACCGCGTCGTCCAGCAGCTCGTATCCACCGTCCCGCAGCAGCACGAACAGCGTATCCACGTCCGCGACGTCCAGCGCGATATGGTCGACAGCCCCGGCCCTGCCGGCCGCGCGGCCGGTTTGATAGGCTTCGATCATCAGTTCTTTCAGCTGCAAAAAGGCTACCTGTTCCCCTGCGGCTTCGTTGACCGTACGCAGCGCAACGGAGAAGCCCAGCCCTTCGTAAAAGGCCACCGTTTTCTCCAGGTCGTTTGTAGGCAGGCCGATGTGCTGCAGGCCATTTATGGTTTCCGCGATTTTTTCCACGTTCACGCCTCGCTCTCATCCACGTCGATAAGCACTTTCATCGTCGTCTCCCGGTTCGCGTCGATGTACTGGTATGCCGCCAGATAATCCCGGAACGGGAAGTGCCGGCTCATCAGCGGCTCCAACCGAACCTTGCCTTCGTTCACCAGGCGAATGGCCTCAAGATAGTCCTCATGGCGGTACATCATGCTCGTGTTCAGATCCAGTTCATGGTCGTTGAGCACCGCAAGGTCCACGTTTGCCATACCCGCATACACCGCCACAAGGATGATCGTGCTGCCCTTGCGCGCGTGCCGGATGGCCTGTCCCATGGTCGTATCGTTGCCTGCGCAGTCGTAGATCACATCCGCCTTGTCCAGGCCGAAGCATTCCGCCAGTGCTTCACCGAAGCCGTGTTCTTTTGTGTTCACTGCAAAATCCACGCCGCATGTTTTTGCCAATTCCAGCCGCGGCGTGCTGATGTCGGTGATAAGCACCTGCGCCGCGCCCAGCGCCTTTGCGCTCTGGGCCAGCAGGATGCCGATGGGCCCCGCGCCCAGCACGGCGATCTTCTGTCCGCGCACATCCCCGGCGCGCCGCACCGCATGTACCGTCACGGCCAGCGGCTCTATCATCGCGCCTTCGCTGTATGTCATCGTTTCCGGCAAAGGCGTCACCTTGCCCGCGTCCACGGCAAAATATTCACTGGCTGTGCCTGTCGTCTGGAACCCCATCACCCGAAGTTCCTCGCACAGATTGTACTTGCCGTGCGTGCACGGATGGCACCGGCCGCAGTAGACCTGCGGTTCGATGGTCACCTTCTGCCCTATGGCAAATCCCGTCACGCCCTCGCCCAACGCCGCGATTTTCCCCGATACCTCGTGGCCCTGGGTGACCGGATATTTTGTGAACGGATGCTCGCCGTGATACACATGGATATCCGACCCGCACACGCCGATCTTCATGATCTTTACCAATACCTCGCCCGCGTTGGGTGCGGGTACGGGCGCCTCCCGGAACTCGATGTGCCCCGGCGCCGTCATCACCTGCTGCAGCATTTTCTGCATTCTGAATCATCCTCTCCCGTTTGTACGCGTTCAGCGTTTGTTTGGCAGCACCATCACTTTGATGGATTCGCCGCCCATCTGCATTTTGATCGCCTGCTCCATTTCCCCGATGCCGAACGTGTGGGTGATGAGCGGCTCCACATTGATGCGCCCCGCACTCAGCAATTCCACAGCCCGAAGATGCGTATCCGGGTTGATGAAGGAGCCGCGGATGGCAAGCTCTTTTTTGTATACGTCGAACAACGGCAGCGGAACCGTAGCCGTAGGCGCGGGCACACTGAACAGCAGCACCGTCGCGCCGAAGCCCGCGGCCTCGAAGGCACTGCGTGTGGCCGCCGTGTTCCCCACACATTCAATCACCACATCCGCGCCGCTTTTGCCCGCAGCCTCCCGCACACGGGCGGACAGGTCCTCCCGGAGCGGGTCGACAGCCAGATCCGCTCCAACGGACAGCCCGGCGCTGCGGCGCAGTTCCACCGGCTCACTGAGAATGACCTTCGCCGCGCCGGAAAGGCGGGCCAGCTGCACCATCAGCAGGCCGATGGCTCCCCCGCCGATCACACATACCGTACTGCCGGGCCGTATACCCGCGGCATCGATACCGTGCAGGCAGCACGCCAGCGGCTCGGCCATGGCTCCTGCCTCAAAGGGCAGCTCCGGTGCCAGTTTGAAGCACTGTGCCGCCGGCGCTGCGCTGTACTGTGCAAACCCGCCGTCCCGGGTGACGCCAAGCGCCTGCAGATGCTCACAGAACTGCTTTTTACCGTCCCGGCAGGGCGTGCAGGCGCCGCAGTAAATATTGGGGTCTACGGCGACATGATCGCCCGGCGCCAAACCTTTCACATCCGCGCCTACTTCTTCTACAATACCCGCATATTCGTGTCCCAGAACCACCGGCGGCGTCACTTCGGCCGAGCCCGCCTCGCCGTGGTAAATGTGGACATCTGTACCGCACACGCCGCACGCCATCACGCGAATGCGCACTTCGTCCGCGGCCAGCGGCCGTTTTTCCATATCCCGGACTTCAAATTCCCGGTTGCCCAGAAAAAAAGCTCCCTTCATCGTCGATCCATCCTTTCCGCATGTTCCCATGCCCAAAACTTTTTTAACTCAGTTTAAAAAGATTCCAGCATTAGAATGCGTCTTTTTTGATGCGTTGTCAAGCGGTCTCTTCCAATTTTGTTGGAATCTCCAAGAATGAGTCTTTCTTTTTGTCAAGTTTTTAAAACGATTTTACAAAGTGTTTTGAATGTGTTACAGTAAAACCACAAACAGGCGGGAGGCACTCAGGATGGAGACAGTAAATCTTTTCGGCGCACAGCGCGGGCGGGCGGCGCAGGCGGCTGCATGGGCCATGGAAAAAGAACGTTTTTCCACACAGGAGATGGCGAACGCTCTGGCGGTGAGCACGCCCACGGCCATTACTCTGCTGCGCCGCCTGGAGGGCCACGGCCTGGTGCAGCCCTGCGGGGAATTCAGTTCCACCGGCGGACGCAAGCCCCGGGCCTGGAGCGCCTGTCCCGGCGCGCGGTACGTTGTCGGGGCCGACATCACTCTGCGCCATGTCAGCCTGGTGGCTGTGGATCTCTCCGGCCAGGTGACGCGCACGCAAACCCGCACTCTGGCCTTTACGCGTACGCCCGCCTATTTTCGGGCGCTCGCCGCGTTCATCAGCGAGCTGTGCGCGGAGCTGCCCCGGCAATCGGTTTTGGGCGTCGGCCTGTCCATTCCCGGTATCATCGGCAGCGGGCAGGACCTCGTCCTGCGCTCCCACGCGCTTTCCATTCAGGGACTGCGGGCCGATGAATTCGAACAATATCTCGGCCTGCCCTGCCGCATGATAAACGACGCAAACGCCGGCTGCCTTGCCGAGGCCTGGGCCGACGTCTCTCTGCGGGACGCGGTTTATCTCTCCCTGAGCAACAGCGTGGGCAGCGCGGTGCTCATCGGCCGCAGGCTGTATCTGGGGCACAACCTGCGCAGCGGCGAGGTGGGGCACACCACGCTGGTTCCCGGCGGACGGCCGTGCTACTGCGGCAAAAGCGGCTGTGTGGACGCCTACTGCCGCGCCGGCCTGCTGCACGGCCACACCGGCGGCAGCCTGAAAGATTTCTTCCTGCGGCTGCACACGGGTGACGCCGCGCTGCGCAGCGTGTGGGACGCTTATCTGGACAACGTAGCCGTCGTAGTGAACAACCTGCGCATGATGCTGGACTGCGACGTGATTCTTGGAGGCTATGTAGGCCGGTACATGGATGCAGAGCTGGCCGGGCTGCGCCGCCGCGCGGCCTTCCGCAACACCTTCGAGCCGGACGCCGGCTATCTCAAGGCCTGTGCCTATAAAAAAGAAGCGGCCGCCCTGGGCTCGGCCATCCCGTGGATCGAAGAATACCTGCAAACACTTTGAGCGCGCGGCAAAACCGCGGAAGGGAACGGTAAAGATGTACAAAGCCATTATCGCAGACGATGAGGAAACGGTTCGCCGTGGGCTTGTAACGCACTTTAACTGGGGCAAGCACGGTGTGGAAGTGGCCGGGGTATTCGACGACGGCGTCCCAGCGCTGGATTTTGTCCGCCGGAATGAAGTTGACATCATCGTCACAGACGTGCGGATGTCCCATATGGACGGCATCACACTGGCCAAAAATGTGCTGGAGAGCTATCCCGGCGTCAAAATCATATTTATCAGCGGCTATGCAGATGTGGGATATCTGCGTGATGCTCTGAAGATGGAAGCCGTAGACTATATCCTCAAATCCATCGACATTGACGAACTGGACGCGGTGATCACCAAAGTGGTGGCCATGCTGGACCAGAGGTCTTCCCAGCAGCTGGCCCTGGAAGACATGGCCCGAAAGCTGGAACAAAGCATGCCGCTGCTGCGCCAGCGCCGTTTGTGCGATCTTTTGCAGAACAATGACGAAAGTGAGGAGGACATTCTGCAAAGCATCGAATTCCTGGGCATTCCTTTGAACAGCCAGACACATTACGCCGTGCTGGTACTGCGGCTTCAGCCAAAATCAAAATGGCTCACCATGGGCAGCATGCCTGAAAAAGACCGCATCACCTTCAGTATGGCGCTGGAAGAATTGTTTGCCCGCGTATTGGCGGAATACGGCGTCAATGTCGTGTTCAAAGGGCGGCTTTCCGAATACATCGCCATTTTGGACGTAGAACATGACGAATACGAAGAAGACCTGTTGAGCGTGGCCGAGCATCTGCAGGCGCGCATACGCAGCGAAATGAAACTGGATACCATGATCGGCATCAGCGAGCCGTTCCGCGGGCTGCGCAGCGTACGCTCCGCTTACGCCAATGCCTGCGAGGCAATCAGCCGCTGTTACCTGATCGGCAAGGATATCCCGATCTCCATCAAAAAATATGAGGACGACGGCAGCGGACGCACTCTTCGCGAACAAGCGGAAAAAGAGATCTGTGACAGCATCCTCAATGGAGATACGGCGGCGGTGCATCTGGCGCTGGAGCGCGCCGTTGCCGGCATCCGCGCCCTGCCCGGCGAGGACGAGCAGCAGAATTTCATGCTTTTCCTTCTTTTGCTGCCCACGCGCCTGATGACCAATATGCGCACGGAAAATATGGGCCCCTATGCCTCACACCTTAAATTGACGGCCAGCTTTCTGCAATGCAACAGCCTGGGAGAGCAGGAGGCGATGCTTGCTTCCGTATATGAAGATTTGACCCTGCACCTGCAAAAAATGAGCACGCCTCACACAAATACGGTCATCAAGCGCGTGCGGGAGATCATCGCCGCGCAGTATATGGAGCAGCTTTCAGTAACAAGCCTCGCAGAAGCCGTATATCTTACGCCCACCTATCTGTGTGTGCTGTTCAAGCAGGCCACAGGAAAGACCATCAACGAATACATCACGCAGGAGCGGCTGAACAAAGCCAAAGAATTTTTAGCGCAGACAAACATTCATCTGTATGACGTATGCTATAAGGTGGGATACCTTTCCCCCAGTTATTTTTCGCGCCTGTTCAAAAAGTACACGGGCCAAACGCCGGGCGAATACCGCGAAAACATCATGCTGAACGCCCGCCCCGCGGCCGAAAAGGAGGCGGAGCAGCTTTGAAACAGGCGACCGCCCGCTTCAGGCGTCCCGCAAACGGCGGCGTCCGGCTCGGCCGTGCCCGCAGCGCCGCCCGCCTGCTGATGTTCGTGCTTTTGCTGGCTGCGCTGGTGCTTCTGACGCTGGCCGTATTCTACTACACCCGCAACACCGCCCAGGCCATGGAAGCGGAGCTGTGTCAAAAAATGCTGGTATCCGCCGGGCAGACCCGCAACAACATCGATTACCGTTTTGAACAGGTCAAAGAGAGCGCATCGGCATTGATCGGCACATTGTATCCCTATCTCAATTCAGACGCGGACACAGCCGTGCAACTGGAAGAATACGCCAAGATACGCCGCGCGCTGTCTGAACAGCTGGACAAGCATATGATCACGCGCCTGCGGCTGTATGTGCCCGACGAAAAAATTTATTCCGGCCAGAAAACAACGCTTTACTCCTTGGACCCTCTGTCCAGCCTTGGAGAAAACGGGTCCGTTTATCAAAAAGGCGGCGTATTTTGGCACGGAACACACCTTGTCAGCCTGGGCATATCCGAGCCCACCGCCGTTGTTTCCTGTGCTGTGGCGCTGAAAAGCCAGGCGGATTACGACAAGCTGTGCGGTGTGCTTTTTGCCGATGTGAGCGTTTCTCAATTTCATGAGATATTTGCCGCAGGCAGCACCAACCATGACGAAATGTTCCTTGCGGATGCGCAGGGCCGTATTCTGGCGCACACAGACGACGCGCATCTGGGCGAAACGGCCCTGCCGCCGTCGCTGATGGAGCAGGTGTGCAGCCTGGGCTCCGGTTATCTGCTTGAACCGGACGTCATCCTCGCATTCAGCCGGCTTGAAACGACGGAATGGTATGTTATCTCCTCCATGCCGCGGGCACAGGTCTACACCATGGATTCCGGCGCGGTAAACACCATTGTATCCATGTGGGTAGTCGCGTGTCTGATTTTGTTTATCATCGCCGTCACGGCAGCCTACAGTCTCAATCTCAACCGTACCGTTAGCCGCCTCAACGCAGCCATCCATACGCTGGATGCCGAAAACGGGACCGGAAATACCGATTCCTGCGCGGGACGCCGCAAAGGAGGCCTCATCACGCTGGAACGCGATACCGAGCAGATCGTACGCTCCATCGCCGCTGTTGTGGACGCCCGTTACCGCGACAGGCTGGCTATTTCCGAATATCAAATGGAGTCGCTGCAGGCTCAGATCAAGCCGCATTTTCTTTACAACACGCTGGATGTCATCAAGTGGATGATCCTGGACAAAAATCCGGATGACAGCGTATGGATGGTGAACGCGCTCTCTCGCTACCTGCGCATGAGCATCAATAAAGGCGAAGCCATCGTACCGCTGTCCGACGAGCTGGATCTTACCCGCACCTACCTCGGTATCATGCAAAAACGCTTCTCCCATCAGTTTGAGGTGGAGTATGATTTGGATCAGGCTGCAATGGAATGCCTGATCCCCAAACTTTCGCTCCAGCCGCTGGTGGAAAACGCATTGCTCCACGGCATTTTGTACTGTGACAAAACGGAAAAGCGTCTGGTCATCCGCGCATGGCGTTCCTCCCGCGCTTTCGGTGTAGAGATCGAGGATAACGGCAACGGGATGGCGCCCGAAACGGCACAGAAGCTGACCGAGCTGGATATCCGCACCAGCAAAAGTTACGGCGTAGCCAATGTACATAAGCGGCTCGATATCTTCGGCCAGGGGAAATGCAAGTTTTATATCTCCGCCCGCAAAGGCATCGGCACCTGTGTGATGATTGAACTTCCGGTGCAGCCCCATGACAGCGATTGAACGCTCCTGTACGAGATCGTCCGCAGAGCCGCGAAGGCGGCTCTGTTTCATTTTTTTGATTCTGTTTCATTTCTTCTGCGCCCATGCCGAAAGGCATGGGCGTATTTTTGTAAGAAGTCTACAACGTCTTTGAATTGAGCAACAATTACATAAAGAACGGACTAGAAAACGAAATTTTGTGATATTTACCACAACGCTGGCCCGTACTACAATTGATATCAGAGAACAAACAGCCCGGAACGCTCCGGCAGCTGAATGGAAAGAAAGGGTTTTACAATGAAGATGGCACTTGACACAACGGCTGTACCGTCCGGCGGACTGAGAGCCAAAACCGGATTGCGGCATAAACTCCACAGTTTTTTTGTGTATGTAAAGCATCATCCCATGCTGTATCTGATGCTGATACCGGGCTTGTTTTTCCTTTTTATTTATAAACTCGCGCCGCTGTATGGTATTCTAATCGCTTTCAAGGACTACAATATTTTTCTGGGAAGCAACCCCATCGATGCCATCGGCTTGAGCGACTGGGTGGGGCTTGAACACTTCCGGCGCCTGTTCGCCAGTTCCCAATTTACGAAAGTGCTGGCCAACACGCTGATCATCAACGGATTGAAGATCCTCTGGCTGTTTCCCATCCCTATCATCTGCGCGATACTTCTCAACGAGATCCGCCGCGCTACCTACCGCAAATTTGCCCAGACCGCTATCTATATGCCCTATTTCTTTTCATGGGTCGTCATCTTCGGTATTTTTTATTCGCTGTTTGGTTCTTACGGCATCATCAATACCGCTATCACCGCGATGGGCGGCACGCGCATCGGATTCTTTACCGATAACAGTGTATTCCGCAGCGTGCTGGTATTTACCGAAGGCTGGAAAGAAGTCGGCTACAATACGGTCATTTATCTGGCGGCCATCACGGGGATCGATATAACGCTGTATGAGGCGGCCCGCGTGGACGGTGCCAGCAAATGGCGCCAGATTTGGAACATCACCATGCCCGGCCTGCTGCCCACCATCGTCCTAATGCTCATTCTCAAGGTGGGCTATATTTTGGAAACGGGATTTGAGCAGGTGCTGGTATTTTACAATCCTGCCGTATATGAAGTTGCAGATATAATCCAGACTTATGTATACCGTCTGGGTATGGGGCAGATGGATTTCCCTCTGTCCACCGCTTTGGGACTGTTCAACTCCGTGGTGGCGTTTGTTCTGATCGTAAGCGCCAATGCGATAAGCCGCAAGCTGCTGGGACGCAGCATCTGGTAAGAAAGGGGATGCAATAAAATGTTAAATACCAAAAAGAAACCGCTATACCGTGAAAAAGGCATTCCCCTGTCCGGCAGTGAAAAATTCCTGTCCGGCTTTGCCTACATAGCCATGGCATTGCTGAGTCTTATCGCCATCCTGCCCTGTCTGCACGTCATCAGCAAGGCTGTCAGCAATGGGCCGGACGTCACAGCCGGCAACGTTTACTTCTGGCCCGTTGGGTTCCAGCTTGAGACCGTCAAGTATGTGCTGACCCAGACTTCATTTTTTACGGCGCTGAAAAATTCTCTCATCGTTACGGGAGCAGGTACACTGCTCAGCCTGTTTACGACGATTACGACAGCCTATCCCCTTTCCAAGCCCGGCTTCAAGGGGCGCAGGGTCGTTTCACTGCTGTATGTCATCAGCATGGTGTTTTTCGGCGGTATGATCCCCGCTTATAGAGCTGTACACCATTCCCTCTTCTTCATAATACAGATATGCCGAATGGACATACGGGTTCATCACACTGATGGAACCCAGCATGTCCAATATCTTTGTTTTGGCTTGCGGATCCTGCCGCTCCCCGGCCGAAAGATGGAACAGCTCCTGATTGTTGAAGGCTGTATCGTGTGCGATCTCTTTAACGTTCTGCATGTACAGCTCATATACGGACGCCATCTGGCTCGCCATGATCTCGTTGGATTCGGCCATGTTTTTCTGATAAGAGCTGCGTTCAGATAAATAAAAAAGCAGCATCGTGAGCATGGCAAAAACCACCAGCAGCACCGCAATGATCGTCAGCAGTTTTTTCCTGATCCTGTAAAGTGCAAACTCATTTTTATATTTTCTGAAAAAAGAATTCTTCATCCTCCACCGTATCCCTTTCCACATTCCCGCTTTTTCCGGCAGGCCAATGCCGGCGCCGCATGCCGCTGCTGCGGCGCACGGCACTCCTGCCTGCAAAATTTCACTCTTTAATAGTATATGGGTTTACGGTCCTTGTCAAAAGACCTTTCAGCCAGAGCGCAAAAACGACTCTCGCGCCCCGCAGCGCCGGTATTATTTCACACGGATGGAAAAACGGCGGTCAAAATTTGTCACGTCGTTGAAATAGAGGTTGAACCGGTCCTCCGACGCCGGCACGGCGCCAAAGAGCCCCTTGATCACGTCATTCACAGCAAACCCCGGCCCGACGGAAACCGTATCCTTTCCGTCAAACAATTCCAGTTCGCCCTTTGCGGCGACCAAAGAGCCTCCGGCATTCGCCGGAATGCGATATCCTTCGCCGCGGATAAGTACATTGGGCAGAATGCCGAACTCAAACCGGATGGTGGAGGCGGGGCAGCCCCAGGTCTGCACGCGGATATCAAAGCCGTCGTCCACCGGCGTGACGGTGGCTTTCACCTTCACTGAAAGATGACCGGACGTCCTGCGCCTGGAGTGATCCATCTCCCACCAGTCGTTCGTGCCCTGATATTCACCGAAGGGCTGATAATATTGGCCCGTGCCCTCATATTCCATCTCGTAACCGTCCCCGCAGGGACGGATATTCTCCATCAAGAGGTGGCGGCAGTTGAAAAAGCTGATGCCGCCCTTGATGTAAAAATCGATGCCACCCTTTTTCAGGAACAGAAACGCGGGTTGACGCTCCACCGCCCACAGGTTGAGGCCTCCTCGGGAAAGGCGCAAAAGGCCCGAGCCCTTCAGCAGCCGGTCCACCTCAAACAACTCCGGACCGGCGGGGGCGGGCAGGTTTTGAAAGGCCTCCGGAAACAGCATCAGGTCCTCTGCCGCAAGCGGAAAAGGCCGGCCGCAGCGGATACAGGCCTCAAGCTGCGCCGTACCTATGGCGCGCAGCGCCTCATCATGCAGTGCATGGCCGCACAACAGGTATTGGTAAGCATATTTTTCCGCGTAGGGTGCGGTGCCCTTGTCCTGCCGACGGGAGTTCTCGGTGAAGATAGAAAAATCCGTGTGATAAAAGACGGGCATCATTTCCAGATTGCGGCGCACATATTCCAGCAGCTCTGTTTTTCCCAGATCCTGCGCCAAAATCAGCAACGCGCGGTTGTTGATCTCGTTGTATCCGCCCGCTGAACGCTCGGCATATTCCCCGTCCTCATTGCAATCGATATGCTCGGCCAGATACTGATCGATGCGCGCCACATAGCGCTCGTCGGGCATAAGCGTATTGAGCAGTGCCAGCGCGGCCGAGATGACCCAGCGGTGGTTCGGAGTATGGAACCCTTCCTCCACCATGCCGTCGCCCATGCGGCGCAGCACAAGAAACAGCTTTTTCTGAAATGCTTTTTCCTCTGGTGTCTCGGCCTTTACCAGCTTGGCGGGCTTTGCCAGCGCCAGTGTGACAAACGCTGTGTCCGGCGCAGAGTGAAAATTGCAGGAATAATAGTCCATCGTGCCGTCGGGGTGCAGATGGTTCAGAAGATGCTGCACCAGGCCGTCGGCGCAGGCCAGTGCGCGGGGGTCTTTGTAATACCGGCTCTGAGGGCAGAAATACAGCGTCATCGGTTTTGCTGCGGCCGAGCCGCAGTTCTGCGCCACTACGCCGAAATCCTTGTTGTAGTATCCGCCGAAATCCGGGTCCTGCGGGTCGGTGATCTGGTACTTCTCCAGCATTTCAAATTCTTTTTCATATTCTGCAACGCTGCGCTGCAATAAATCCATTCTCATTACCTTCTTTATTTATATGTTGTGTTCCGCGTGGGCAACTCACAGCAGGCCCTGCGCGTCCCACACCAAAAGCTCCACCAGCATCATAAGCGCCAGATTCTGGCCATAACCTGTGGGCCGCAGAGGAACATTTTTATAATATTCCAGCGTATCCGCCACGATGGTACCGTAGGACACCTGCCCCACCAGGCCGTCGGGCCCGATATGAACCCGCACCGCCTGTGCGGCGCGCAGCGCCGCATCTCTGCACGACGCAGGCAGCAGCCCCGCGCGAACACCTTTCAGCAGCCCGTAGGCGAAGCCCGAGGAGCCGGAAACCTCAAGATAAGAATCTTCCCGGTCCACCAGCGTGTGCCAAAGCCCATCCGGGGATTGATAGCGGCACAGAGCCGCCGCCTGTGCGCGGTAAGCATCCAGGATCAGGTCGCTCTCCCACTCCTCCAGCTCCAGCAGGCCCGGCAGCTCGGCCGCCGCGATGGTGAACCAGCAATTTCCACGCGCCCAAAATGCGCCTGCATAATTGTCCATGCGCTCAAACGACCAACCGTGGCACCACAGCCCTGTCTTTTTATCCGAGAGATAGTGTATGTGCAGCATAAACTGCTTTTTGCATTCTCCCGCGTACCGCTCGTCGCCCGTGATGGAAGCGATCTTCCCCATGAACAGCACCGCCATGAATACCGTGTCCGCCCAAAGCTGCTGGTTGTTGTCAGAGTCGATGGTGACATGCTGAAACCCGCCCATCTCGGTTTTTGGCAGGCCGTCCAGCAGCCACTCTGCACAGGACTCACAGTAGTCACGATACTCTTCCCTGCCTGTTTCCTCGTACAAAAAGCACAGTGTGAGCAGCGGCGCCATCGTGTTGATGTTGTGTACGATGGGTCTGTTCAGCTTGGTATCGAACCACTGTGTCAGATACTCCAAATACCGCCGTTCTCCGGTGAGCCTGTAGTATTTCCAGATGCCGTACAGCGCCACTCCCTGGGACCAATCCCAGATATCCATATCGAACAGGATGTTGTTGTCATTCTTTTCGTCGTTGATGATATTCTCCAGTATCTGCGTGCTCACCCGGTATAATTCCGTGCGGTCCATCTCCCTGTCACTTCCTTTCTCTCATTCAGCGCGGCAGCGTGTTGAGCGCGCGGTCCAGGTCCTCAATGAGCGTATCCGCGTCTTCCAGCCCCACCGAAATGCGCACCAGTCCCTGCGGGATTCCTTCAAACTGCAACATCTCCCGGTTCGGGTTCAGGCCCGGCGTGTTTACGACGCTTTCAAAGCCGCCCCAGCTCGGCCCCTCCTCAAAAACATCGAGGGATTTTACCATCGCGTGGATGGCTTCGTTGTCTGCATCCGGCACGAAGCTCATCAGGCCGCTGTACCCTGTCATCTGTGTTTGAGCCAGCGTATGTCCTTCGTCTGTTTCCAGGCCCGGGTAGCACACGCTGCGCACGCGGGGATGTTCCTGCAGAAAACGCGCCACCTTATCTGCCGAGGCGCTGTGCCGCGCCATGCGCACCTCCAAAGTACGCAGGCTGCGGATGAGCAGCCATGCGGCAAACGGGTCCATGCACGCGCCCCAGGAAGCGCGCTGTCCGCCGCGAAGAGCGTCCATACGCTCTTCGCTGCCCAGCACCACGCCGCCCAGCACGTCGCTGTGGCCGCCGAGATATTTGGTCGCGGAATGGATGCTGTAATCGATTCCCAGTTCCAGCGGCTTCTGGTACAACGGCGTTGCCCAGGTATTGTCGATCACCGTTACCGCGCCGCAGGCGTGCGCCTGGGCTGCGATCTCGCGCAGCGGCAGCACCCGAAAAATATTGGACGATGGGGATTCCAGATAAAACACCCTGGTGTTCGGCCGCAGGCTGCGCTCGATCTCTTCCGGCGTAAAGCGCTTCAGATATGTTACCTCCACGCCATACTTTTTCATCTCTGTATCCAAAAAGCCGATGACGGGATGGTAGGCGCTGCGCAGAGCCAGCACATGGCCGCCCGAGTGCAGCAGTGAGGACAATGTGGCTGTGATGGCCGCCATGCCGGAGGCGAACACACGTGCTGCGGGCGCATGCTCCAGCGCAGCCAGCTTTTTTTCCAGGATCTCGATGGTGGGATTGTTGATGCGCGAGTAGCTGTACCCATGCTCCTCATGCTTGCGGGTGAACAGTGTGTTTTGGAACAACGGCGGCACGATGGCCCCCAGGTAACGGTCATAATCATCGCCCAAATGCGCGCAGATATCTGCCGGGCGGCATGGTTTTTTCATTGTAATCGCCTCTTGCTCCCCCGCATTGCCACGGGGGAATTTATTTTCTTATTTATTCTTGCTCTCGTAGATCTTATCCACATCGCGCATGTGCGCCAGCATGATCTGTGCTTTCTGCACCAGCTGCCGGGGCAGCTGCGCAGAAAGAAGGAACGCGTCCTCATGCGCATCGTCCGCCACTATGGGGAAGAATGCCCCCGGCTCCCCATCCATCAAACGAAGCAGCTCGTAAGTATTGTCTATTTCTGCACGCGCAAGCTCGTTGAGCCTGCTGATGCGCGCGTCGCCCTCAATGGGCCATTCTGTGCTGTATGCGGGCTGCTCGTCCGGCCTGGTGTGATCCAGCACGTCCTGGTAGCATGCGGCATTGCTCAGCGTACGGGACAGACACAGCAGCACACGCACACGCCGGGCTGTGACCGCCAGCTTGCCCCGCACTGCGTCGTCATCGGTTTCAATGCTTTCAAACAGTACGGCGGCGCGTTCCAAAGCCGGCGTCATTTTAAGTACAGAAAGCCTCAGAATGCGCGTGGCCGTGAAACCCTTCACAAAATCCATGCCCTGGATATTCAAAAGGTCACGGGCCTGCTCTTCGGTCGTCGCCTGGAACAGGAACGGAGCGTAATATGCTGTTTCCTCTTCGGTGAGTGCGGCCGGTACCGGGACCAGAGGACGGTTGATGACGCGCTCCGCGATCAGCGGCATCCAGATAAAATTGTCAAAATGCAGGTCGGACATGATCCGCGCCGCGTCATCCAGTGCGCACCATGCATCCAGCAGCTTGGAGGCCTGCGCTTCGCCCACGATCTGTGCCGCCACATGCCGCAGCACATTCATCAGCTGTGCGGTATCCTGAGGCCGCATCTCGCGGTATGCGTCCAAAATGCGTATATACTCATTGAACTCCGAGCGGTGGATCACAGCCTTGATGTATTCGCTTTCAGAGCCGGCCGCCGCATGCAGCTTGCGAACGAAATCCACTGTCATGGGCAACGTCTGCATCGGACGCACATGCTCGATGAGGTCGCTGAGCATATGGTATACCGGCTTTTTTCCATGCATATCACGGCCCGTCACAAGCTGGCCCGGCTTCAGGCTGGTCCAAGCGGCGTCCATGGAAGCCTCCGGCGCCTTGTAGCCGAAGATATCGCTTGTGATATCAATGAGTGTTTCACGCCCCTGGGAGCGAGCGGCGTCGTACAGGACCTGCAGGAAACCAACAATCCGGTCCGCCATGCTCACCTTGCGGCAGGCCTCGGGCCCGTTGGGACCGTTGTACAAGCCCGTGGACCAGCACACGCCCGCGCCGCTGTCGTTGGTGATGATCTGGAAAAAGCCGATGTCCACCTCGGCGCACAGGCGCTGCATGGCTTCATAATACAGCCCGCGCACCTCTTCATTGTCAATACAGGGGGAGAAATACATGTCGCGGGAGCGGCGCGGATGGTCGCATCGCGGGCCGCGCCAGGCGGGGTGGTCCAGATACGCCTGTTCGGGCAGATAGAACGGGTCGATGACGACCACAGCCGCCTGCATGCCGTATTTTTTTACAATTTCGCTGCGCCTGCGCACAAGCTCCAGGTTTCTGCGCGCGTAGTCTGCATCCAAATAGGGCTCCAGTGCCCTTGGCACCACCAGCTTGAACAGGCAGGTCTGAAGCATTCCCCAGTTGGGGTAGGGGTCGCCCGGATGGGCCGACCACTCCTCAAAGCGCTTGGGCACATCCATTACGTACATGTGTGTCGCCCCTGCCTGTGCGGCCTGTACGGCTTCCCGCTCAAACGCCTGCAGGCTCTGGGGCTCGTAATTCCGTTCGTGGAAAAAATGCAGCATATATTTCTTTTCCATGCGTATCTCCCTCTTTCTTCCGTTGACGCCTTTGTTTCATTTTTAATGTTCCGGCTGCCCGGCCAATACATCCTCATAGCTGCCCCATGTTCCCGCGCGCTGCAGCACTGTCACAAAGTCCAGCTGGTTGCAGCGGTTGGGATAGGCGGAAAACAGCGTCTTACCGCGGTGATCCACACGGCTCCCATCGATCATACCGTAGGTACGGCCGTCGCTGACAAGGAATTTTGCATCCGTCTCGAACGCGCCGTAGCTTGCGCGCCCCACCTCATAAGAGTATGTTGGGCGCAGATTTTTGTCCTCGATACACACCCCGTCGTCGCATTGGATGCCGATGGTATACTCCAGCCCATCCGCCTTGAGCTGCACCGTCAGACTGCGTCCCATGCGGGTGTGAGCGGTACGCAGGGAATGGACGATTCCAAGCGCCCGGGCGCGCTGCGCCTCTATCTCCTGCTTCGTTTCGCCTGTTTCGGGAATCAACAGGGAAACATAGGAATAATACTCATCCGCGCCGTAGTACCGGCTTGTATAGCAGGAGAGCGCCGTCTCCTGTCGGTAGTTGCGGCGCTGTGCCTCCATGGAATATGAAACGCCTTCACCGGCAAATGCAATACACAGAGACTGCTGCGCGTGGGCGCGGGGTGCGGATTTGTAGCGGTGGAAATGCATCAGCCCCTCAGCCGTCTCCTCCTGCACACGGTACACGCCCGGCTCCACCGGAGAAATATGTTCCGCGTGGTACATCACGCCTGTCGTCATTTCCTGCGCTGCCCGGGGATGCACGGTGTCCACCACTACGAACGCATTTGCCGCTTTGAGATAAACGATGTGGCGGTCGGCGTCTGCATTGTGGAAATCGTCATACAGCCGCGTCTTAATGACCTCAGCGCCTGCAAACTGATGGAAGAACAGCTTTTCCGTACGCACAGGCAGATAATCGCCGATATTTTCAGCATATTCCAAAAAGCCGTTTTCCCGGAACATCCGCCCGTTGCGCATCACCAGACGGTTGTGGTAAAAGTCTGCACGGTAATGGCCGTTCGTGGTAAAGCTGTCCCGGTAGCCGCCGTCCCGCAGCAGCACCGCACCGCCCGAGCACAGTGCACAGATGGACTGCTCATCCGCGTGCCCATGATGCGGCTTTTCCGCATGGACGGGGATGGTATTCTGTAAGTAATCCCTTGTCAGTTTGCCGTAGGGCCCCACGTCCCTGTAATTGTACAGAAGATAGGTGGAATCCTCACGCCAGCCGTCGCGGAAAACAGCCTTCTTTCCCACCAGCTCGTCCAGCACCTCACAGCTCAGAAGCCCCGGTTCTTCCGGCTGGATGCTGTCGTCCGCCCATACAAAAGCATTCGTCATGCCCCGTTCATACTGTACGCCGTTGTCCATGGTACGGTTTTTCACCATGTTGCGGAACTGGCGCTCAATGGCATATTTCAGCACACCGTCATTGTGCCGCTTTGCCATCAGCTCCATCGCACCCAAACTCAGGCACGTGGAAGTGCCCGAATCGAACCTTGTATCGCCGAATTCCGGCAGCCCGCCCGACGGCAGAAGCATCGCCGTATAGTAATGGCAGTAATAGCTCAGGATCTGCTCGATCCGGAAATTCCATACACCACGGTACTGAGTGTACTCCGCGATGCTGTTCACCCACAGGCCCAGATAGCTTGTGGCGTCCTCGATGGACCAATTGCCGAGGCTGTCTTCAAACAGCATATCCGCCAGCTTCAGACAGCGCGCGGCGGACGCGTTTTGCGGGAACAGCCTTGCAAACAGCAGCAGCGCGATGGCCCGCAATGTGGCGCGGTTGTGCCGTCCCCATTCGCAGTCGCGGAAGATGTGGTTGATCTCCGCATAGCACAAGGTCTCCAGCCTGTTCCATTCCGCCTGCGTGAATGCGTCGCGGCCGATGATGTACAGCCCGCGCAGCACCGGAGTAAATGAGAAAATCGTTTCCACCACCTGGAAATGCCAGGGGTCCGTATCATTTTCCTCCAACACCTCCAGCGGATTTTTAGAGGGACCTTCGATGGGCTTCCCATCCTCCTGCTTATATATAAAAGGTAAGGAGCCATCCTCATAGCGCTGCACCAGCTCATCCTGCACGGAGAAAAATATTCCCAGGCATTCTTTTACCCGTTCCAGCCATTCCGCTTTTCCTGTATAATGATACATTGCCGCGTCCAGCACCGTCAGATGCCCCAGCCAGGAAAGGGCCCACGTGTTCCCTGTCTCGAAAAAATCTTCTTTGTTTTTTTCAAGCTCCGCCCATTCTTCGCACCGTACCCGCTGCGACATTTCCGCAATATGCTGTGCGTATTCCTGCTTCAACATATTTCTCACTCCCTAATATCCCTCGTGGTTTGTACTCTGAAGACGGCCCATTCCAACATCGGGGCGCCTTCTTTCACTTGCATGATAAAGCATCCGCACCGTTTAAAGCAATAGTAAAATAGCCAAGCCAGTGATATTAATTGTGCGCCTTGCACAACACGGCCTGTTCTTTGCAGCAGAAGCGGTATTTTGCCGGTATACCGCAGTAAAAAGGGGCGTCGCCGCCCTCCTCTTTTGCCGCTGCTTTTTGCCAGAACCCGGCAATTTTGCCGCCATTTACGGTTTATTTACAGGATTGCAATAATAAATTTATTTTTTGAATAATATTATACCGCCATTTGCACAAAAACCAATCCACTATCAAAAATTTATTGTGCATTTAATCAAATTGCTATATTCAAATCCCATTGGCATGCCGTACAATAAGACTCGAAAAGAGACACGGTGCGCGGCAGACGCGCGCTTGAAGGAAGGATGGTCACCTTATGAGACACTCCCGGTTGCAGCCGCAAACGATGCACAGCCGGTTCCAGGCTTCCATGCGGTATATCTGGCGGTACAAATATTTATATCTGCTTTTGCTGCCCGCCGTTCTGTATTTTTTGATTTTTCATTATCTTCCCATGTACGGCGTTATCATCTCCTTTAAGGACTTCAATTTTAAAAAAGGCATTCTGGGCAGCGAATGGATCGGGCTGGAAAATTTTGAATATATGTTCGGTCTCAACGATTTTTACCGCGTATTCTGGAACTCCTTCTGCCTCAGTTTCCTCCGGCTGGTATTCGAGTTTCCCATTCCCATCATTCTGGCTCTGCTTTTGAACGAGATTGGCGGGAAACGGTTCAAAAAAATAACGCAGACCGCCATTTATCTTCCCCATTTTCTTTCTTGGGCGGTGATTGGCGGCATTCTGGTAAACTTCCTTTCCCCCACGTGGGGTGTGGTGAACCAGATCATCCAGCAATTGGGATTTGACCCCATCTTTTTCCTGGGCGACCCCAAATATTTCCGCACCACCGCGGTAATCTCCTCCATCTGGAAAGAAGCAGGCTGGGGCACCATCATCTACCTTGCGGCCATTACAGGCATTGACGTGGAACAGTATGAAGCCGCCACAGTTGACGGCGCAAACCGCTGGCAGCGCCTGATCCATATTACGCTGCCCAACATAAAGACCACTGTTATCCTGATGCTGATCCTGCGCATGGGCAGCATCATGTCCAACGGCTTTGAACAGATCTATACGCTGCAGAACACGCAAAACCTTGCCGTGTCCGAGGTATTTGAAACATACACCTACCGTGTTGGCTTGCTGGGCGGCCGGTTCTCCTTCGCCACCACCGTCGGGTTGTTCGCGTCTGTTATCAGCATGATATTCCTGTTGACGACAAACTTCATCTCCAAAAAAATGGGTGAAGAAACGATTTTCTAATTTGAGAGGAGGCGCCCCGGCATGCTTGCTTTGACAAAACGTTCCAACAAAATCAAACGGTCGTTTGGAGACAGGACATTTTCCATCTTCAACCACCTTTTCCTCGGTTTCTGCGCAGCAGTCTGCATATTCCCCCTGTTTTATGTATTCATGTATTCCATCACCCCCTATGAAGATTATCTGGCTGACCCTCTGCGCCTTTTTCCGCCGGAGGTCACATTCACCGCTTACAAAGAGCTGTTCACCTTTCCCCTGATGAAAACGGGATATTTCTCCACCATCTTTGTCACCGTTGTGGGGACCGCGCTCAACATCTTTTTGCTCTGCATCACCGCCTACCCGCTCTCCAAGCGCAATCTTAAGGGGCGCAATGTTATCATGGCCCTGATCACCTTTACCATGTTCTTCAACGGCGGTATGATCCCCAACTATATGCTGATTCGGAATCTCAAGCTGCTGGACACTTACTGGGCGCTGATCCTGCCGGGCGCCATCAGCGCATATAACCTGATTCTGATGCGCAACTTTGTGGCGGCCATCCCTCCCAGCCTGGAAGAAGCTGCCTACATCGACGGTGCCAACGAGCTGCAGATCCTGTGGAAGGTGATCGTCCCCCTGTGCAAGCCCGCGCTGGCCACCTTTACGCTGTTCCACGCTGTGGGACACTGGAACGGATATTTCAATGCCACCATGTATATCAACAGCCGTGACAAATGGCCCTTGATGCTGATCGTCCGCGAGATGGTTGCGGAAAGCGGCACCAGCATGGTGCATCAGTCCGCCACTGCGATAGAAGATCTGGCGCAGCCGTTCACACTGCAAATGGCAATCATCATTTTTACGATCATCCCTATCCTGTGCGTGTATCCTTTCGTGCAGAAGTATTTCATGAAAGGGATGCTCATGGGCTCTGTAAAAGGCTGAGTCCGCCTGTATATTCTTCCTGTATTATTCTGCACCGGGCAGTGCAGAAATAATAGAAACCCAAATGAAAGAAAGTGAGGATGTTCCATGAAAAAGCGCATTTTAGCCCTGGCTCTTGCCGCGATCATGCTGATGGTGCCCTTCACCGCATGTTCGTCAAGCTCTTCTTCCACACCCGCCGCCTCCGCGTCTGCGGCCGGCACGGGCAGCAGCTCCACGGCTTCCGCGGAGCCGGATAATTCTCCCATCACGATCACCGTATTGAACCGCGTAAACGCTGAAATCGTTCTTGACGACAACCCCATGCTGGCGGCCGTGGCTGAAAAGACCGGCGTCACGCTGGAGATCGAAGCACCGCCGATCAGCAACTATACCGACCGCCTGCAGCTTGTAATGGCCTCCGGCGATCTGCCCGACATCATTTACACCTGGGAATTCGACCAGAACTACGAAAAATGGGCCAATGACGGCCTGATCCTCCCGCTGGACGAGTACATTGAAGACTATCCCAACCTGATGGCCAACATCAGCGAAGGCCAGTGGGGCAAGGCCCGTGTCGGCGGCGCCGACGGCCAGATCTATGCCGTGCCCCGTCCCACCGGCAGCGCCTCCTGGGGCGTGATCTCCAATGACGAATGGCTGGAGAAACTCGGCGTGGACATGCCCACCACACCGGAGGAAGCCTATGAATACGGCAAGCTGGTCGCTACACAGGACCCGGATGGAAACGGCAAGAACGATACGTTCCTGTATTCCCCGTACGGCCTGTGGGCGGACTGCTGGATGATCTTCCCCTTCCTGCCGTTCTCCCTGCAGCACGCCGCGTCCTACCTGCCCGACCGCGACGGCGAATACAAGATCAAGGAAAAAATGGACGGCTACATGCCCTATCTGGATTTCATGCGCAAAATGTATGCTGAAGGCATCATTGACCCTGAATTCTTCACCAACAAATATTACGACGACCAGACCAAGTTCAAGCAGGGCCGCGTTGCGCTGCTGCATGGCGGCATTACCAATATTCCTGAATTTGCCGCGAAGGACGTTCCCAATGCCGCGGAGATCTACAGCTTCCATCCCGCGCTCAAGGGCGAAAACGACGAAAAGCCCCGGAATGAAGCCGCTGCCGCGACCTGGGGCGGCTGGATGATCAACGCTGATGTGGACCCCGAAAAGCTGCCGCGTATCTTGTCCTTCCTGGACTGGGCCAACAGCGAAGAGGGCTTTGTCACCATCGCCGCCGGCGTGCAGGGCACCGACTATGAGTCCTACGATCTGTCGAAGCGCGAGCTGATCGTTACTGCTGAGCAGCAGGAGAACCGCACCGCCGATGTAAGCACTTATATGAACTTCGCCAATGCTTACCAGGGACAGGCTCTTTCCCTTGCCAATACGCCTGAACTGAACGAGTTCGCCATGAACAGCCTGACGGCGTTCCAGGCTGCTGTCGAACAGATCGACATCCCTGTTGTGAAATGCCCCGAGATTGACAACTGGGCTGCAGAAAACCCCGATATCGCCTCCCAGAAAGAGCAGATGGAAGTCAGCTACGTGGTGGGCGAGATTTCCAAAGAAGATCTGGAAGCCTTCCTGAATGACGTATACTTCCCCTCTGTTGCAGACGCCGAGGCGGCTTATATCGAAACCATGAACGCTTACAAAGCTGCGAACGGCTGAAAAACGGCCGGCCTGTAAACAGCATTTACAGAAAATTCCCCGCCTCCTTTTGGAAGCGGGGACATTTTCTGCCGGAGCACCGCCGTTTTCACTGGTTGCCGCAGTATTCTTCTGCCGCACAGATATCAACTTGAGACAAAGAGGTAGCATTATGAATGTTAGAGAACAATTCCATGCCATTATGGACGGAGCGCCGGTGGATGGGATGCCCGTCTTGGAGTGGGCGTACTGGTGGGATAAAACGTTGGACGGCTGGTACGGCGAAGGATTGCCGAAGGGGCTGGATGACCGTCAGATGCAGGACTATTTCGGCCTGGCACACCACAAACAGTTCTGGCTGGCCCACAAGGCAGAGGGCTGCCCCAAGGATGTTTCGCACGGCAGCGGCATCATCACGGACGAAGCGGACTATGACGCCGTACGCCCCTATCTGCTTCCTGAAAATGCGGTATCCCGCCTTGCGTCCCAGCTGAATGCGCTGCGCGCCCCGCACGAAAGCGGCGACACGCTTGTATGGTATACGCTGGACGGCGCCTTCTGGTGGCCGCGCGTCCTGTTCGGCATCGAACAGCATTTTTATTCCTTTTATGACTACCCGGAACTGTACCACCGCATCTGTGACGAGCTTGTGGAGTGGCAGATACGGATGGTGGACGAAATGGCGCAATATGTGAAGCCTGATTTCATGACCATCGCGGAGGACATGAGCTACAACCACGGGCCCATGCTCTCCAAAGCGCTTTTTGATGAATTTCTTCTGCCATATTACCGTCGCCTGATTCCGGAGATCAAGAAACACGGCACCCGTGTGTTCATCGATTCCGACGGCGATATTACCAGCGCGGTGCCCTGGTTCATTGAGGCGGGTATCGACGGTATCCTGCCTCTGGAGCGCCAGTCCGGCGTGGATGTGGCCAAGATCCGTGATCTGTACCCCGATTTCCTCATGATTGGCAGCTTTGACAAGATGTGTATGTTCCACACTCCGGCAGAGATCCGCGCGGAGCTGGAGCGCCTGCTGCCAACGATCCGCAAAGGCAAATACCTGCCGGCGATGGACCATCAGACGCCCCCGGGCACGCCGCTGGAAAATTACCGCGCCTATGTAGCGCTGATGAAAGAATACGGCGCGCAGGCCTGCGCGGACTGCAAAAAGTAAAAATTGCGCCAGAGGCTGCGGAAATTAAGACGCTCCCCACAGAAAGGCCCGGTCCTATTGGAAATAGGCCGGGCTTTTCTGCAAAAAGTAGGTTTTTTTACGTTTTTCCTCGGTTTTGCAAATAGGAAAAACATATACAAAATATATAATTAAATTAAACCCAATTCGGGAAAAACGTTACAGAGAAACAAAGGAGGAGCAATGTTATGAAGATGAAAAAAATCACCGCCATGGCGCTCGCCTGCGTGATGGCCCTGGGCCTGGCCGCTTGCGGCGGCACGTCCAGCAGCACCGGCACATCCGCAGATTCCGCTGCACCCGCTTCCAGCACAGGCACGGCGGCTGAACCCTGCGACCTTGTCGTAGCCTGGTGGGGCAGCCAGGGACGCAATGAAAAATTCCAGAGCGCTCTGGACCTTTACGCGGAGCAGAACCCCGGCGTCACCATCGAAAGCCAGACAAACGGCTTCAGCGACCACCTGACGGCGCTGTCCGCAGCCGCCGCCAGCAATGACATGCCGGACATGGCCATGCTGCAGGGCGCTTATTACCAGCAGTACGTGGACGGCGACCTGCTCGTCGACCTGACGCCGTATGTGGAAAGCGGCGCGCTGGATCTTTCCAATGTGTCGGAGGAAATTCTGGCCGCTACAACGATCGACGGAAAGCTGTACGGTATCTGTGCGGGTATGAATGCTCCCTCGCTCATTTACAACAAAACCCTGTTGGATGAGGCCGGCATCACCATTGAGGACAATATGAACCTGGACCAGTTCGCTGAAAAGTGCGCCGAGATCTACGAAAAAACAGGTTACGACGCGTCCTGCATGGAGGATGCACAGGATATGGCGGCACTGTTCGCGCGTGAATTCCCTGTGCGCTGACAGGACGGCAGTGCCGTACAAAAGGAGGAAAAGGCTGCAATGATCGGAATATTCCAGGGAAGCATGACCGCCAAGGAGCGTGTGCTGCGCACGTTCAACCATGAAAAAGCAGACCGCGTGCCCGTCAATTATCTTGCCAACCCCGCCATTCACAAGCGTGTTGCGGCGGCTTTGGGCGTACCGGCGGACAAAGATGCTGTGGATGACGCGCTGGGCGTGGACTTCAAGGAATTGATGCCGCGCTACACGGGCCGCCCGCTGTTTTCTCCACGGGAGGGACGGCGTGTCCATCCCCTCACCGGCGCTGTACAGCGCTGGGTGCCAAACCAGGACGGCGGTTATTGGGACCACTGCGATTTCCCGCTGGCGGAAGCCGACGACGAGACCATTGCAAACTGGCCCGTGCCGGACCCGGACGATTTCGACTATGATGAATTGCTTGACCGCTGCAAGCTTTACCGCCATAAAGCCGTTCATTTCGGGCACCCCGGCGTCTCCGATGTGATGAACAACACCGGCATGATCCGCGGTATGGAGAACATTTACATGGACCTTGCGCTGGAGACCGAAAGCGTGATGACGCTGCTGGACCGGCGCATGAAGGCCGAGCTTGCCATGTTCGAACGCGCGCTGGACAAATGCAGGGACTATGTTGATTTTATCTGGACAGGCGAAGACCTGGGCACGCAGCGCGCGCCGCTCATCAGTCTGGATATGTTCCGTGCCCAGATCCGCCCGCGCCACCAGCCGCTCGTCGACCTGGCCTCCAGCTACGGCAAGCCGGTGATGATCCACTGCTGCGGCAGCTCCAGCTGGGCGTTTGAGGATTTCATCGAAATGGGCATCCGGGCGGTCGATACGCTGCAGCCGGAAGCCGCGGACATGGACCCCGCCTGTCTTGCACGGAAATACGGCGGCAGGCTGGCGTTCCACGGGTGCATTTCTACGGCAAAGCTGGCCGTGATGACGCCCGAAGCGGTGGTACAGAACGTGGCGGAGACGCTGGAGACGATGATGCCGCACCACGGCTACTGCCTTGCGCCCACGCATTATCTGCAGGACAATACCCCGGTGGAAAACGTGATTGCCATGTATCGGACCGCCCACAGGCTGGGCCGGTACTGAGTATAGGCGGATAAGGAGGAAACGGCATATGCTGAACCCGCAGCAGAATAAAAAGCTGCTTCAAAAGCTGTCCCATTGCCTGGAGGTATTCGAGCCGTACCTGTTCGAGCCCCAGGGCAAGCTCGACTACCGCATGTTCGAGACCCGGGAGCACCTGCGCGCGGTGCCGCCCGACGAATGCTTCCACGCGCCGGTCCCCCATTGGGGCGGTCCGTGGCAGACCTGCTGGTTCAAAGGCCGGTATCAGCCCTCCGAACAGCTCGCAGGGCGGGCGCTCTATCTGATGCCCCGCGTGGGCGGCTATGAGGCCATGCTCTGGGTAGACGGCATGCCGAAGGGCACCTTTGCCACCAAAATCGTCGTAACGCGCCACGGCAATCACTACTGCGACATGCTGTGCGCCCAGGCGGACCCCGCCCGCAGCATGGATGTCGCGCTGGAATTCTATGCGGGCCACCCCGTGCCCGGCCGCGCGCCCTTTGAGCCGGACGGCCCTCTGGGCGGAGAGGACGCTGAGGCCTTCTCCTTCCAGGCACAGGATATCCTGATCTGCACCAAGAACCAGCTTGTGGCCGATTTCCTGTTTGACCTGCGCGTGCTGCTGCAGCTTGCCGAGATGCTGGACGAAAACTCCTTCCGCCGCGCCGGCGTGCTCAATACCCTGGCGCAGGTGCACCGGACGCTGTACCTCTCCCCACAGGCCGTGGACCGTGAGACCTGGCTGGAGAGCCTGCGCGCGGCGCGCGCCGTCATGGCCCCCGCGCTGGCCTGCCGCAACGGCGACAGCGCACCCCGCGCGGCTCTGCTGGGGCATTCCCACATGGACACCGCCTGGCTTTGGCCAACTGCTGAGACCGTGCGCAAAAATGCGCGCACCATCGCAAACCAGCTCAGTCTGATGGAGCAGTACCCCGAATACCGCTTTCTGCAAAGCGCCTCCTGCCACACCGCCTGGATGCAGCGGGAATATCCCGCCCTGTTTGAGCGCATGCGCGAGGCGGTGGCACAGGGACGGTACGAGATGAACGGCGCGGTGTGGGTGGAATGCGACTGCAATCTGGTGGGCGGCGAGGCGCTGATCCGCCAGTTTCTGTGGGGCCAGCGCTACACACGCGATACGTTCGGCGTACTGTCGGACTGCTTCTGGCTTCCCGACACCTTCGGCTATTCCGCCGCCATCCCGCAGATCATGCGGGGCTTCGGCGTAAAATATTTTCTCACGACCAAGCTGGCCTGGAACGACACGAACACCTTCCCCTATGAGACCTTCACCTGGAGAGGCATCGACGGCACGGACGTTCTGGCCCACTTCTTTGTCATGGACACCTGGCCCGACCCAAAGGGGCTGCTGGAGCGTGTCAACGGCGTCGGCTACCGGGACTGCCTGCACAACAAACAGATCTCCCACCAGAGGCTCATCGCCTTCGGGTACGGAGACGGCGGCGGCGGCCCCCAGTTTGAGATGATCGAAACAGCGCGCCGCCTTGCGGACCTGGAGGGCTGCCCCAGGGTGCGCTACTCCAGCGCGTCGAAGTTTATGCAGAGCCTGGAGGCCGAGGGCCGCGAATTTCCCGAATACCGGGGAGAGCTTTATCTGGAGCTGCACCGCGGAACGCTGACGGGCAAACAGCAGATCAAAAAGAACAACCGCATGGCCGAAACCGCCCTGCACGACCTTGAGCTGGTCACGGTGCTGGCAGCCGTGCACAGCGGCGCGCCCGCGTGCGGCGCCGCCTGCCGGCCGCTGTGGGAGACCCTGCTGGTGAACCAGTTCCATGACATCCTGCCCGGCAGCTGCATTCCGGAGGCGCACGACGAATCCCTGCGCCAGACCACCGCTCTGCTGGAAGAGGCCGGGCGCCGGCTGGATGCAACGCTTCGGCCGGAGCAGATGGGCGGCGTGCTCAATCCGCTGGGTTTTGCGCGGACGGATACCGTTTATCTGCCCGTAAATACGGCCATGCATGCACCCGGCCTGCGCACGCAGCTCGTGGAGCTGCGCGGCGGCGCGCGTGTTCTGGCCGTAGCCGGCCTGCGCCAGCAGCCGTTCTCGTTCACGCCGCTCTCACTGTGCGCGGGTGCGGATGAAGCATCCTCGCTCTTCCATGCCTGCGGCAACCGGCTGGAAACGCCCTTTGCGCTGGTGCGTTTTTCCCCCGGCGGCGCCATTTCTTCCTTTGTCGACCGGCGCACCGGCCGCGAGCTGTGCGCAGGGCTGCCCCTTAACACGTTCCTTTCCGCCGAGGATGTCCCCGCCGCGTGGGACGGCTGGGACGTCGACGCGGACTGCATGGAAAAGCTGCGGCCCGACGGCGTGCTGCAAAGCCGGATGGTCGCGGCCGACGGGCCTGTGGAATACCGCGTGCGCTGCACCTGGACCGTGTGCGGCGGTTCCGTTGTGCGGCAGGACATCATCTTCCACGCCGACAGTCCCCTTGTGGAATTCGACACCGAGCTGGAATGGCACGGAAAGCACCGCCTTTTGAAAGCCGCGTTCGACACCACCGTACAGGCTCCCGCCGCCCGGCAGGAGATCCAGTTCGGCTGCATCCAGCGCCCCACCACCCGCAACGATTCGCTGGAGCAGGCTAAGTTCGAGGTGTGCTGCCACAAATATGCCGATCTCAGCGAGCCCTCCTACGGCGTCGCGCTTTTGAACGACTGCAAGTATGGCGTCAGCGTCGAGGGCGGCCGGATTGCCCTCTCGCTGGCCAAAGGCGGCATGCGGCCGGACCCGCGCGGCGACGAAGGCGTTTATACCTTTCGGTATGCATTTTTGCCGCACACCGGAGGCTTCTGCGCGCAGAGTGTCGTCCGGCCCGCCTATGCTTTCCAGTACGCGGCGCTGCCCGCCTCAGGCGAGGGCCTGCCTTCGGAGCCGCTTGTCCGTGTAGACGCGGCCAATGTGATGCCCGAGACCGTCAAGCCCTGCGAGGACGGCGGACACGCATTCATCCTGCGCCTGTATGAGTGCGAGGGCTCTTACGCGCGCACCCGCCTCTCCCTCGCTCCGGGCTGCTCCGGCGCACAGCTCTGCGACATGTTGGAGCAGCCGTTTGCCCCCTGTCCGGCAGACCTGGAATTCCGCCCCTTTGAGATAAAGACCCTGCGCATCACCTATACAGACAGGGAGGATACCCCATGACCACAAGAGAACGCTTTCGCCGTGTCATGGCCGGCGACGCCGCCGTAGACCGGCTGCCCGCCATAGAATGGGCCTACTGGTGGGATAAGACACTGGAGCTTTGGTACGGCCAGGGACTGCCCCGCGGGCTGGATGAAGCCGCTATGGCAGACTTTGTGGGCATTGACCGCAACACCCAGTTCTGGCTGCCCCACAAAACACCGGACTGCCCTCGGGAAACGTCACACGGCAGGGGCATTGTTGAAAATGAATCGGACTATGAGCGTCTGCGCCCGTATCTTTTGCCGGAGAATGCTGTGCAGCAGATGCTGCCTAAGATTCGGCAAACGCTTCCATTCTATGAGAATGGCCAGACCCTTGTCTGGTATACTCTGGACGGCTTTTTCTGGTGGCCGCGCACACTGCTGGGCATTGAAAACCACCTTTATTCTTTTTATGACCAGCCGGAGCTGTATCACCGCATCTGCGAAGATCTGCTGGAATGGCAGATCGCGCAGGTGGACGCGCTGGCCCGTTATATGAAGCCGGATTTTATGACCATTGCCGAGGATATGAGCTATAACCACGGGCCCATGCTTTCCGAAGAACTTTTCAATGAGTTCATCAAGCCATATTACCAGCGCCTGATTCCGGAGATCAAAAAACACGGCACCCGTGTGTTCGTGGATTCTGATGGTGACGTCACACGGGCGGTGCCGTGGTTCCGCGGAGCCGGCGTTGAGGGCATCCTGCCCCTGGAGCGCCAGTCCGGCGTGGACGTAGCCGCCATACGCCGGGAATATCCGGATTTCCTGATGATCGGCGGGTTTGACAAGATGTGCATGTTCGAAGGGCCGGACGCCGTGCGCCGGGAATTCGAGCGTCTTCTGCCCGTCATCCGCAGCGGGCGGTATCTGCCTGCGATGGACCATCAAACACCCCCCGGCACCACGCTGGAAACTTATCGTGCCTATGCCCGGATGCTGCGGGAATACGGCACACAGGCCTGCAAAGACTGCTGATATACTCTGCTTTGCTTCAACAAACAGCTCCCCCCGCACGAAGGCGAACGCCCGGTGCGGGGGGAGCTGTTTGTGTTGTTTTTTCTTTATGGCTCAATGCGCAGCGCCTGCGCATATTCCCGCGGCGTCATCCCCGTCGCCTTGGAGAACAGGTGGACAAAATACTGAGGATTCGCGCTGTAACCCACCCGCTCGGGAACCTGCTGCGGCGGCACGCCGTTCACCAGAAGCCACTGCGCTTTGCGGATGCGCAGCGCCAGCAGATAATCCACAAAACGGTAGCCCGTCTGCTGCAGGAACTGGCGGCTCACGTAATCCGGGTTCATAAACAGGTAATTGGCCGCCAGGCCTTTGAGTGACAGCGCGGCGTCGCTGTAGTGCTTTTCCAGATAGTCCACGACCTTTTGCACCGTCTCGCTGTATTCAGGGCGCGCCACACCCGCACAGGTCGGCTCCATTTGCTGCAGCTGGCGGCGCGTGTAGATGGACTGTGCCGCCTGCTGTACCGCTTCAATGATCTGCTGTTCGTTGCAAGGCTTAAGCAGATAGTGGTGCACCCGGTGGGAGAGCGCGCGGTGCGCGTACTCAAAATCCGCATAACCCGTCAGCAGGATGAACTCCAGCACCCGGCCCGGCTCCGAGAGCTTTTCCACAAGGTCCAGCCCGGAAAGGCCGGGCATTTTGATATCGGTCAGAATGATATCCGGCTTTGTCCTGCAGGCTTCTTCATAAGCCTCCCGGCCGTTTTTACAGCTTGCCGCCAGCTCGATGCCGATGCTTTTCCAATCGATGAGATAGCATACCGCCTCCCGTAGGATCCGTTCGTCGTCTGCAACCAGCAGTTTCAGCATTTGCTCTCCCCTCCGTCACAATACCGCTTTTTCAGCTCACACGGCAAGGTATCGTAATGCGCGCCGTGGCCATTCCGTCTTCGTTGTAAAGCTCCAGTCCCGCTTCTTTTCCAAAGGCGAATTCCAGCCTTTTTTCAATATTCAAAAGCCCGATCCCATAGCCGTGGGGCGTCACGGTTTTCTGGCGCAGCTTTTCCAGCAAATCGTCCTCATACAGAGAACCGTCGTTCTGCACCAGCAGCACAAGCTGCGCGCCCTGCCGCCGGACGCTCAGCTGCACGCGGCAAATCTGAGTGGATTGTTCCAGACCGTAGCGGATGGCGTTTTCAATGAGCGGCTGAAGCGTCAGCTTTGGAATCAAAACGTCTTTCAGCTCGTCCGCCTCCACCGCCAGCCTGTAATCCAGCGTCTCGTCAAAACGGATGCGCTGTATCACGATATAAGACTGCACCAGAGAGAGCTCCTGCTCCAATGGGATCAACCCGCTGTCGTCGTTCAGCGTAACGCGCAAAAGATTGCTCAGGGCCTCCACCATATCCGATATCTCCTGTGCGCCGCGCATCTTGGCCCGCCAGTTGATCGCGCTGAGCGTATTGTACAGAAAATGCGGATTGATCTGCGCTTCCAGCGCCTTCAGCTGGGCCTCCCGCAGCAGGATGCGGTTGGTGTAGTCCGTCTGGATCAGACCGTCTATTTCCCGCGCCATATGGCTGAAATGACGGCTGAGCATGCCGACCTCGTCGCCCGCCTCCCGCTCTTCCCCGGAGAACTCGTCCACCGGCAGCACCATATCGGGCGTATACTTGGCAAACTGGTCCATTTGGCTGATAAGCTTTGCAAAGCGGCGCGTAATACGGTCCACGAGAAAGTGGCAAACCAGAAAGGTGAGCGCGATGCCCGCGAGGAAAAACAGGATGCAGAAAAGCAGCGCGTCGCGGATGGACGCATATATTTCGTTGTAGGGCACCAGACAGAGATAATCCCACGGATAATCCGCGCTGCCGTCCGCCGTGACAAAATATTTCACGCTGTCCAGCTTGCAGATATCCCATCGGCTTTCGGTGTCCAGCGTGGGCAGCGTTTGAGGCCCGGCTTCGCCCGCGGAAGAATACATCACCGCGCCATCCTGGGGCCGCGTTAAAACAAAGATAACGTTGTCGTACTGGTTGAGCGACACACTGGACTTCACCAGTTTTTCCAGATCCACCTGCACGACCTCGATGCCCAGCGTATCCAAGCGAAGGTTTTCGATGCGGCGGATCGCTTTGACAAAAAACAGGCCGTAGTCCCGGGAATAATCCGTGACGCACACCGTTGCGCCATTCGCCCCCAGCGCCGCCTCATATAAATCCTTGTAAACTTCATCCGGCACATACACGTTGGCGGACGTGTTGGAGCGGAGCGTAAAATTCCCCGTATACAGCGTGATGTTGGAAACACAATTGACACGGTTTTTCTTATAGTAATCCTGCACCAGATAATACAGTGCGTTGTATTCGCTGGAAAACGCGCGGGATGCGTCTTTGTTGTGGGACAGGTATGTCTGTATCTGGCTGTCCTGGCCGAGGTCCGTTGTCATCTGCTGAACGTTATCGAGCTTATAGCCGATCTCGGTGACGGAAAGCGACAAAAAATTGGAAAGAGCGCCGTAAAGCTCCCTGTCATACGCACGGGAGATATGGAACATATTGTATACCGACAACAGCATACTGACGACAAGGCACAGCGCAAGGATAAAAAACAGCTTGGTGCGCAGCCTCCAATCCGAAAAGGATTTCCACTTTTTCATTGGTCATCCGCTCCATTTCCCGGTGCCCAGCCGTCCCTTGTTATTAATTACACCATGCCGCCGCGCAGCGGCCTCAACAAAACCGCACCTCCTGCGGTTTTGCAGGGTTCAATGTTCTCAAAGCCCTGTGCGCCAGCGCAGGGGCGTGTGCCTTGCACACGCGCAGCCGCGCAAGCGGCGGCTTTGAGGTTATAGCATATTTCTAAGCTCCCACTTCGCGTACCGCTCGTGTTCACTAAGAAACAGGGTATCTATGCCGCTAAACTCATGCTTCGCCTGCGGCTCGCATTCGCTGACCGAACATATTATACCATGACGCCGCGCAGCGGCCCCAACAAAACCGCACGTGCTGCGGTTTTGCATGGTTCAATGTTCTCAAAGCCCTGTGCGTTAGCACAGGGACGTGTGCCTTGCACACGCGCAGCCGCGCAAGCGGCAACTTTGAGGTTATTATACCATGACGCGGTATCCGCAGCCATAATAAAATCGGAATTTGCGTAGTAAACACCCGCAGCATTTCGCAAACCGGCACATGGGCGCGTCCGCAAAACGGGAATCTTTTCTGCAAAACGGTCGTTTTCCGAAGCTCTCCTTTGCTTTGGCATTCAGCCTATGTGTGAGAAATTTACATTGTTCCTCTTGCATATCGCCGCTTTGCCTGTTATGATAAAAGCAGGATTTTTACTAAAACGTTTTACCTACGCATTGTAGGAACCGTGCCGCAAAAGGAGCAGGATCATGGAGCACCGTGTGACCATCAAAGAAATCGCCGCCGAGGCGGGCGTTTCTACCGGCACCGTCCACCGGGCGCTGTACGGCAAAAAAGGCCTTTCCGAGCAAACGCGCCAACAGATATTGGATTTGTGCGCACGGCGCGGCTACCGCGCCAATTCCGCCGCGTCCGCGCTCAAGCGCAGCGCGCTGCGCATCGCGGCCGCGTTTCCCGGCCCACAGGAAGAAAACTCCTATTTTTACGGCAGCGTGTGGCACGGGTTTCGCCGCTGCATGGCCGAGCTGGACGACTACAATCTGGAAGTTTTGGAGCTGCCCTATTATCCCGGCACAGAGCGCGGCCAGGCCGAAACGCTGAACGCCTGCTTTGAGCAGTACGGGGGAAAAATAGACGCATTGCTCACCATCGGTCCCACGGAGGACACTGCCCGGCGGGCGGTACAGCGGTACAGCAGCGCAGGGACGCCTGTGTTCTTCGCCTGTGACGACGCGGAAGGCTGCGGCCGCATCGCCTGCGTGCAGGCGGACCACGACATGGCCGGCCGTATCGCCGCCGAGCTTCTGAGCGCGCAGCTTTCACCCGGCGATGCGGTATTGCTGTGCGCGGGGGACGCGCACACGCCCTCCCACTACCGGATGGCGGCCGGATTTGAAGCATATCTGCGGGAGAACAGCGTTCCGCTTACTCTGGTCAGGGCCGACGGCTATCATGACAAGCAGGAGCTGGCGCTGCGCCTGAGACGGACACTTGCGGAAGACGCACGTATTTCCGGCGCATTCAGCGTCAGCGCGCGGTTGAGCGTGCTGCTGGCGGATGCTGTCGCCCAAATGGGCCGGGCAGGGCAGGTACGCGTCGTTGCCAGCGACCTGTTCGGCGAGACTGTCCGCAACATGGAGGAGGGCCTTGTGCAGAACATTCTTTATAAGGACCCGGCGCAGCAGGGATATCTGGCTGCCCGGCTCATGGGTGATTTCGTGCTGCGCGGGATACAGCCCCCGGCCGGCGTCCACTACGTGGAAAGCCGTGTGATCTTCAAAAGCAGCCTTGCCTATTACCGTGCATCCGGGGCGGTCTGCCCCTGAATTCATCAAAAAGGAGCGAAGCAAAAATGGAACAACTGTGCTATGAGACACTTGAAAAGGCCGGATATACCGGCTATCTGCTGAAAAACGCGCCCGAGCGCGTGCTGCAGTTCGGCGAGGGAAATTTTCTGCGCGCCTTTGCGGACTACTGGTTCGACATGGCCAACGAAAAGGCGGGCTGGAACGGGAAATGCGTTCTGGTGCAGCCCATCGCCCAGGGGCTGACGCAGCTCATCAACCGGCAGGAGGGCCTGTACACGCTGTACCTGCGCGGACGGCAGAACGGCGAAAAGGTGGATGCAAAGCGCGTCATCTCCTCGGTGAGCCGCTGCCTGAACCCTTATGAAAAACAGGATTACGACGCCATGATGGATGTAGCCGCCGGCGAAGCGCTGGAATACATCGTCTCCAACACCACCGAGGCGGGCATCGTGTACGCCCCCTCGTGCCGCCTTGAGGACTGTCCGCCCGCTTCCTTTCCCGCAAAGCTGACACAGGTTCTGCTGCACCGCTGGAGAGCGGGCAGGCCCGGCGTGGTGGTGCTCTCCTGCGAGCTCATCGACAACAACGGCAAGGAGCTGCTGCGCTGTGTGAACCAATACATAAAGCAGTGGGGGCTGGAGGAAGGCTTTGCCCGCTGGGTGAACGGGGACTGCACCTTCTGCTCCACGCTGGTGGACCGCATCGTACCCGGCCGCATTCGCGACGCCGCCGAGGCCGCTCGGCTGGAGGATGAGAACGGCTACCGGGACGCGCTCATCGACGTGGGCGAGGTGTTCGGCGTGTGGAATATCGAAGGGCCCGAATGGCTGGCGGAAAAGCTGCCATTCCGGGCCGCAGGACTGAACTGCCCCGTGGTGCCCGATGTGACGCCCTACAAAAAACGCAAGGTGCGCATCCTCAACGGCGCGCACACAGGCTTTGTGCCTGGGGCATATCTGGCCGGGTACGACATTGTACGCGACTGCATGCAGGACGATGTGATCCTGGGCTTCATGAACCGCATGCTTCACGAGGAAGTCATCCCCACGCTGCCGCTGGACAGGCAGGATCTGGAAGCCTTCGCGGCCGCCGTGCAGGACCGCTTCAACAACCCGTTCATCAACCACGAGCTGATGAGCATCACGCTGAACTCCACCTCCAAGTGGCGCGCGCGCAATATGCCCAGCCTGCTGGAATATGCACAAACGGCCGGAAAGCTGCCCCCGTGCCTTGCGATGAGCTTCGCCGCATACATCGCTTTCTATTCCAGCGATATCCAGGCCCTGACGGAACAGGGGCTTGTATGCCGCCGGCCGAAGGGCAACGAATACACCGTCAGCGATGACCGCTGGGTGCTGGAATTCTATTACAGCCGCCGCGGCGTTTCGGACGAAACGCTGGTGCATGACGTGATGACGAATGAAAAAATGTGGGGACAGGACCTGACGCTGGTGCCCGGCTTTGAGCAGGCCGCTGCGGAAAACCTGCGCCGCATCCGTACCGAAGGCGCCCGCGCGGCTTTCGCCGCGTGCCTGGCCCGTCCCGCAGTGTAAAGGAGGAGGCCCGATATGCCGCAATGCATCCGCATCCACCCGGCCGACAACGTAGCCGTCGCGCTGTGCCCCATCCCCGCCGGGACGCGGCTCTCCCTTGAGGGCCGCGCCGTCCAAGTGCGGGAGGACATCCCGCAGGGACACAAGCTGGCGCTCGCCCAGATTGCCGCGGGCGAAAACATCATCAAATACGGATATCCCATCGGGCACGCCGCTTCGGATATCCCGCCCGGCGCATGGGTGCACACCCACAATGTGCGCACGAACCTGTCCGGCGAGGTGGAGTACACCTATGCGCCGGACGTGCGACCCCTGTCCCCCATGCCGCCCGAAACATTCCAGGGTTACCGCCGGGCGGACGGGCGCGCAGGCGTCCGCAACGAACTTTGGATCATTCCCACCGTCGGCTGCGTGAACGACTGCGCCAAGGCCTTGGCCGCGGAGAACCAGAGCCTTGTCTCCGGTTCCATCGACGGGCTGTATGCATTTCCCCATCCCTTCGGTTGTTCCCAGACCGGAGCCGACCACGCCCAAACGCGCCGCCTTCTGGCCGCGCTGGCGCGCCATCCCAATGCAGGCGGCGTGCTGGTACTGTCACTGGGGTGCGAAAATCTGACCCATGAACAATTTGCAGAAGAACTCGGCCCCTATGACCCCGCGCGGGTGAAATTTCTCACCTGTCAGGATGTGGAAGACGAGATGGAGGCGGGCGGCGCGCTGCTGGCGGAACTGGCGGCCCACGCCGGACAGGCCCGGCGCGAGGCCGTGCCCGTTTGTGAGCTTGTGGTGGGCATGAAATGCGGCGGCAGCGACGGCCTTTCCGGCATCACCGCAAACCCGGCGGTGGGTCGGTTCAGCGATATGCTGTGTGCACGGGGCGGCAGCACCATCCTCACCGAGGTGCCGGAAATGTTCGGCGCGGAGGGCATGCTGCTGGGCCGCTGCCAAAGCCGGGCCGTCTTCGATAAAGCCGCGTCCATGCTGAATGGATTTAAGGAATATTTTCTGGCCCACGGAGAAACCGTGTACGAAAACCCAAGCCCGGGCAACAAGCAGGGCGGCATCACCACGCTGGAGGACAAATCCTGCGGGTGCGTGCAAAAAGGCGGCAGCGCGCCCATTGTTGACGTGGTCGGTTATGGCGAGCAGGTACACGCCCGGGGACTGAACCTGCTGAACGGTCCGGGCAACGACCTTGTCTCGGCTACGGCGCTCACGGCGGCGGGCGCACAGCTGGTGCTGTTCACCACAGGCCGCGGCACGCCCTTCGGCGCGCCCGCCCCCACGCTGAAAATCGCCACCAACACGCCGCTTGCGGAAAAGAAAAAAGGCTGGATCGACTTCAACGCGGGCACGATAGCAGACGGTTCGCAGAGCATCGGGGAAGCGGGCGCGGCGCTGTACGCGCTGGTGCTGGACGTCGCCTCCGGGAAACAGACCCGCACCGAGCAGAAAGGATACCGAGAGATCTCTATTTTTAAGGACGGCGTGGTGCTGTAAACGGCGTTCATGCGTTTTGCGGAATGGACAGCACACAGAGTGCTGCAACAGGCTTCCCGTATAAAACCCTCAAAAAAGCTCCGTACAGCAATATTGGTGTAGGCAACGACTTCACCCGCTTCAAAGTGAATTCAAAATTTATTTTTACCCGATAAAGCACGGCAGCCCTTTGGAACATTGCTCCGAGGGGCTGCCGTGCTTTATCTTTATCCTTCTGTGTCCGGTTTTCTGCAGATGCAGAGCAGCTTGTTGAAAAAGCTGCGCTTTTGCGCCAAGCTGCCTGCGGACAGGGCCTTTGGCTCCATTCGCCGCGCACGGCGGCCTTCGGCGGCCGCTTCGCTCTGCACATGCCTCGGCACTGGCCCTGCGGGGGCGTCTGCGCGCTAAGAGCCGCGCTTTCAGCGCGATTGTCCGCAAGGGGGGCACCGCTCCCACACGCGCCTGCGGGTGCGGTCCCCCACCCCTTTTTGGCGGCATTCGCCGCGTGGCCTGCACTTTACTGCGCAAAGATGCAAGGCTTTGCCACCGCCATCTTTTCCCCGGACGCTTCTTTTACTTCTTTACCTTTTTCAACAGTCTGTTCCGCAGATGCGGATTTCAATTGGCTTTCTCTCTCCATCTAAAATTTCTGAACACAACAAGATTCGATTTTTCAATTGGCAGTCTGCCGCCTTTTACTTCATCGTTCTACAGCAATTCACATCACTTTGTCTCACGGGCGACCACCAGAATACGGCCATTGTCCCTCTGGTTGTCGCAGGTGCTTAACGTCAAAAGCTGTTCGCCCCACTGCGCACCGGCGCCGCCGCAATAAAGCGATTCCTGTTCCAGCATTTCAACAAAAGCTTCGAATGCCTCCTGTGTCTGCGGTTGTTTGTAATATTGCTCTACATTCTCCGGCGCCAGTTCTATATGAAGCACCGCCATCAATGCATATCGCCGCACACCGTCCGCAAAGGACAGTTCAAAGGATGAGTGCTCCAGGCCATACTCTTTTTCCAGATAAAAACGCAGCGGTGCGAACATACTCCCGTCTTTCATATTATGTCCGTGGATGATAAGGTTCCTGCTGTCCGCCGGGCTGCTGCGCACATCCAAAAACGGCGTGCCCGCCAAAGAGTACTGTTCTTCAAAATCTCTGCGCAGATAATATTCCGGCTGCTGCGGCGTATACATCACGGGATAATCCAGCCCCGTATCCGCACTGTACAGCCAGGCCAGGCAGTCTCTGTTTTGGGCCTGCAGCGTCTCTACGCCTTTCTGCCACACCTCGCCCCGTTCTTCCTCCGGCTGCGGCGCGGCGGCACGAACGGCCTGCGCCAGCTTTTCAAACGTCTGCTGCGCGGCCCGCATCTGTCCCCAATACGACGTAAGCCACGCGGTACTGCACACCGCCAGGCCCAGCAGCGCCCCAACCAGCAGAATCTCATACCATCTCCAGCGGGCATGCTTTTTCTTTTTCATTGTCATATCTCCTCTGCTCTCCGAGGCATCCGGCGGCACTTACTGTACTGAATGCTTCCAAACGGGCCCTCCATGCATTGTGGTCCCCGATACCGCCACTACAATGATATCTGCTTTTTGTTCAAAGTACAACCTTTCCCTTGCGGGAAAACGAGGCTGCAAATCACTGTTTTCAGAATGTGCGGCATTTCCTGCGAAAGCTGGCATAACGTTTTTCCCCTGTCTTTACAGCAAACCGTGCCCCCCAATACTGCTGCGCACAAAAGCAAAGGATCACTTCAAATCCTTTTCTGTTTCCATACCCCACGCCTCAAATTTATCCTAAGGCAATACCGCACAATTCTAAGTGTCGAATCGCGCCGGCAGATTTTTTGGCAGGTTAAACAAAAAGCGCAGCGAATACTTTGTGTATTCGCGAGCATTTTTGTGACAGTTGCCGGAAAATCTGCAAGCGAGGCGACGCTTAAGGCATCAGCTGTGAATTGTGCGGTGTTGCCCTAATAAATATCCCCCGGCGAAGCCGGGGGATATTTATTTCAACACAGTACAATTACAATACATCCAGGCCGAACAGGGCCGCCAGCCTGAGAAGTTTTTCCTCCACATCCTCAAAAGCAAACACCTGGTGGCACCCAAGCACTGTGCGCAGATAATGCGGCGCATCGTCGAACCGCACATGAATCTGTGTGCGGCATGCCGTTTCATAAGGCCCCGCTGCAGAGTATCCAAGATGGACCGTCATTTTGGAAGCCTCGTCGGAAATACGGCAGGCGGTCACACGCTTTTTCTGAGGAAGCTCTACCTGCAGGCTGACGCCGATGCCGCTTTCATGATGGCTGCGCAGCGTACAGGGCAGCGGATCGCCCATGCAGCAGATGGGCGCCGTGCAATGCGAAAAGTTCACCGTCCCGTCCGGCTGCAGGCCGGGATTCGCCATCCACAATTTTGTGGAGGTTAGATGTTTCATCATCAGCATGGTGACCGCGCTGTCCATATCCCCTTCACAGGCGGCTACCATGGGCGTGCAGTCGTTCACATAGCTCACGCCCAGGCAGGATGTCGTCCCCTCGCTGAGCAAATTAAAGCATGCGATGGCTGCTCCCTGTGCACCGTACCGCTCCAAAAGCGTGATCAGCGCCCATGCCATACGCGAGGCATCCCACAATGCACCGTCCGTGGGCTCCGCGCATCCGGTACTGTTCTGCACGAACCAGTCATAATATGTCTGCGCCTGTTCCCGCTGCGCCCCGCGATAAAGCTGCGCCAGTTCGTCCTGTTCCACAAAACGAATTTTCACGCCGAAACGCGCCTCATATACCGCCGGCTCGGACGCGTTGCTGATGACCCACGGCTCAGTATGCCCGATCTGCAGCAAAGTAGCGCCCCGCACCGCATTGTATGCAGCCAATACCTGCAAAGCATCTTTCAGCTGCGCCTCATTCAGCGCAAGCTGTGTGCCGGGCGTCGTGCGCCGCAGCACGGCCCACGTATCCATCAGCGTTGGGGCTGCGTTGCAGCGCAGCATCTCGCTGCACAGTGCCCCGGGCGCATTGCCTCGTATGTACGCGCCGTACAGCACCACGCTTTCATAGGCCGCTGCCGCCGCCAGGATGTTCTGCTGCACGGCGCCGCTCATGGGCACCGCGATCAGGCAATCGCCCTGCGGCAGTTTATCCTCTTCCATTGCGTCCGCTGCAAGGCAGCATTCTATACCTTCCCCCATTTGAGCCGCCAGCGTTTCATAGGCGGAACGCAGCTTTTCTTCATCCGCCCAATAGCGGCGTGCCGCAAAAAACATGCAAACTGTTTTCATCCTTGACCATCCCTTCCATAAAATTGAGACACATTGCTTCTTCTCTTTTATTGTAGCGCTCATAGCTCTTGCCATCAATTTTGGTTTACTGTACAATATATTCCAGAACGGAATATATTGCGAGGTGCGGCGTATGGATCTGGAATGGGTGCAAGCCTTTTTGGCCGTGGCGGATACCGGCAGCTTCTCAGCCGCTGCGGACGCGCTTTTTCTTTCTCAGCCGGTGATTTCAAAGCAGGTTCAGAAGCTGGAGCACCAGCTGGGCGTCCGTCTGTTTGACCGCGCCCATCGCAGGGCGGAGCTGACGGACGCAGGCCGCAGGGCATATCCTCCGGCACAGGCGCTGGCGCGCCAATATCAGCTTTTGGAACAGGCCGTCCACCCCGACGGAAGCCTGCGCCTTGCGCTGCTCCCCGTCGCGGATTGTTACGGCTTTCCTCAAATGCTGGCGGACTTTTCCGCCGCGTATCCCCGCACGCGGCTCATGGTGGAGGAACGGGAAAATACCGCCATGCCCGCGCTCATCCAGAGCGGGCGCTGTGACGGAGCGTTTTTCCGCGTCCCGGACGGTCCCGTGATGCCGGAGGACGTCATCCTGTGCAAGGATGAACTTGTTCTTCTGGTGCCCGAAAAACTTTTCTGCGCCACAAAAGGCGCCGTCCCGCTTTCGCTGTTCAGCGGCAAGCGCTTTCTGCTGCTGAGCGCCGGCACCGGCCTGCTGGAAACCAGCCTGGAGCTTTGCCGCAAAGCGGGCTTTTCACCGCAGGTTGGGTACACCGGCGCGGCCGCGGGCAACATCGCCCGTATGGTGCGCAGCGGCGCGGGCGTTGCGATGCTTTCCCGGCGTGTGGCCGAAAGCTGCGCAGGTCCGGACCTGCGCCTGCTGACGCCGGAGCCCACATGCGGCAGTCTGCTGGTTTTCCGGCCCTCGAAGGCCGGGCTGCAGAACCCGGCCATGGGTGCGCTGCTGAAGCATTTGGCATGTACAGCGAGATGAATGTACCTCCTGTCACGTTCAGCCTACGTTCCCTGTCTCACGGTATTCGCGTCAGACATTTTCAAAGAAATCGTCATCCTCCGGAATGGAGCGGACGGGACACCATTCAAACACACATGCGCCGTCCCAGTACAGCATCTCCTGCACCCGGCCACCCCAGATTTTTCCACTTCGCTATTACAAATATATTTGGACAGGAAATCCGGACAGCCAGTCCGGCCCCCTTTCTATCTCATGCCTAAGCTATTACAATAAGATTGGTTGGGACCCCCGGCAGCCAGCCGGGGGTTTCGTCCGTCTCGTGCCAAAGCTACAATAAGGGGAGCAACTGGCTGACCACTCCTAATCTTGGGCTGCGAAGTCCGTATTTGAGACTGTCAGCCATCCTCTTGTTGTAGCATTCGGTTTAAGCAGGTTGAGCCTTGAGTTCGCGTCACCCAATAGATTGAATCGGCAGCGAGAAAAAGATGGGTTCCGGTTGCAAATTTTGTATTGGAAGAATGAACGTGAACTGTGTAGGCATTGATGTTTCCAAAGGCAAGAGCATGATTGCCGTCATGCGGCCTTTGGGGGAGATGGTGATCCCGCCCTTTGAGGTGAGACACACCGATGCTGAGTTGTGCGAGTTGTCCAGGCGGCTGGGGGACTTAGATGGTGAGACCCGAATTGTGATGGAGGCCACGGGGAATTATCATTTGCCGGTTGCCAGCTTCCTTTACGATTCCGGGTTTTACGTTTCCGTCGTGAACTCCATGCTGGTGCATGGCTACGGAAACAACAGCCTGCGGCGGGCTAAGACAGACAAGAAGAACGCGATCAAGCTGGCTAACTATGGCCTCGACCACTGGCTGGCGCTGCCTAGGTATATCCCAGAAGATGAAGTACGGCCCATGTTGAAAACCACATATCGACAGTACCAGCAATGCGCCAAAGTGCAAACCATGCTCAAAAACAATCTGATTTCCTTACTTGACACCGCGTTCCCGGACGCAAACCGTCTGTTTACCAGCCCTATTAGGGCGGACGGCAGCGAGAAATGGGTAGACTTTGTTTCCTCCTTTTGGCACTGTGAGTGCGTCTGCGGGCTGTCTGAAAAGGCATTTACAGCCAGGTATCAGAAGTGGTGTAAGAAGCACGGCTACAACTTCAGCCAGGACAAGGCGCTGGACATCTACGCCTCCGCCTGTGGGCATTTCAGCGTCATGCCTAAGACCACTACCGCCAAGCTCCTGGTAGATCAGGCGGTAGCCCAGCTCCGGGCCGCTTCCGCCGCCCTGGCTGTGCTCAGAAACGAAATGCAGTCTCTGGCGGCGTCGCTGCCGGAGTGCCCTGTTGTGATGGGGATGTTCGGCGTTGGGCCCGCCCTCGGCCCCCAGCTCATGGCGGAGATCGGCGATGTGCGCCACTTCCACTCTAAGAAGGCTCTGGTGGCCTTTGCGGGCATTGACGCTCCGCCGTACCAGTCCGGCCAGATGGAAGTCCGCAGCCGCAGTATATCCAAACGGGGTTCCTCCGCCTTGCGCAGGTCGCTGTTCCTGGTGATGAGCGCCATCCTCCGGTGTTCTCCCGCCCATGAGCCGGTGTACCAGTTCATGGACAGGAAACGTGCCGAGGGCAAGCCTTATCGTGTCTACATAATGGCCTCTGCCAACAAGTTCCTGCGCATCTACTACGCCACCGTGAAGCAGTATCTGGACAGTCTCGAAGCCTAACCCCATCATCCATCCTCTTATCTCAGGCCGGCGCAAAAAACTCCATAGCGGTGGCCTGGTCTGTTGTGCCCTTTTTTGCGGCCTTCAAAAAATCCTGCATTTCTTCAATTTGGGGCTTGACTTTTGTTAGCAGGTCTACAATTGTAGCAACTGATTCCAATAGTTGCAAACATCAACCCGATAAATAGAATTTCTACTTGCTTATCGTTAATTCGCTTGTTCACAGTCGGTGACATAGTTAGCGCCACTCAATGTTAAAAAAACTATAACCCCACCATACCGATACCATCAATGCGAATTGACAAAACAAATGGCGTACGCCGTCCATCTGTGGCGTCCACAGCGTTATCAGCTCTGGTACACAGGCACCCCATATACATTCAAACTCATTTCACAATAGATTTTCAAATGCCTTCAGCCACTCACGCGCAAGAAGAGCATGTCCCGCCGCAGTAGGGTGTACGCCGTCAACGAGCCATGTCTCTGCTCCGGCATCTTCCGTGCACACCTGGTCGAACAAGGCTTGCGTCTGCACAAATACCGCGCCATATTTCTGCGCCACACGCTTTGCCACCGCCGCGCGCTTTGGTACCTCTGCCGCAAAATAATCCCAATGCTCCTGTGTAGCGGTGCCCGGCAGCACAAAAGGCTCTAAAATAATGAGCTTAACCTCCGGCAATTTGCATGTGGTTTCTTTCAGCAATGCATCGTACACACACTCATATTTTTCTGTTTCTACACCATTTGAATGACTTACCTCATGCCAGACGTCATTGATGCCCACTAAAATACTCAGAACATCTGGCTTCCAATTCAGGCAATCACATTTCCAACGTGCATACAGGTCCACCACTCGGTCGCCGCTCACACCACGGTTTAAAAAAGAGTACTTTCCCGGTGCATGCAGCCCCAATTCCCCGGCTATCATAGTTGGATATCCGCATCCATAATTGTCATCTCTGTCCCGGTTGCGCCCTGCATCTGTGATTGAATCGCCTTGAAAAAGAATTTTTGTCTTTGAGAACATTTTTACTACCTCCTCAAATTTTCCTGCAAAAACCATTTATAGCGTTCGGCAACGCCCTACTCCGGAGAACAATGTCTATTTCTATGGAAAACAGCCGTCATTCGATTGACTATCCGCCCTTTCCCTAAAAAAGACATGCTGTCCCCCAATTAAATTTTAGTCTAACGTTCCATAATTACAACAAAGGTCGTTGAGCATTGCAATATAAAGTGCTGCTGTCCATCCAAAATCGCGTACCGGATAAATTTTGCGTTTAAGATCATAGGGCGCTGTGGTCGGTCCCTTTCTTGGCATATAGGAGGGGACGGTTTCTCCTGCGCTATCATAATATTCAAACAAGCATCCCAGCTGTTGATACCAACGCGCAATCTCTTTCACCGATGATAATCTGGCTTCTGCGGCTAATACTCCATATCCATATTTGCGTAAGCCTTCTATAATCAAATAGTTATAATTAATCCAAGTACCACCTCTCCACATATCACATCCATATGTTTGTTCGCTTGCTGAATCGCTCGCAAATAGAATTTTTGTATACTGACCTGCAGGATTTTTGAGAACTTTCTCTACAATCTGTTGTGCACGCTCTGTTGTTGCTATCCCTGCAAACAACGGCATCAAATTGTAAATTCCATTGGCCTTAGAATACGTTCCATCTAGATAGTGTCGTCAATAAATGAGCAACCAAATGGCAATACAACGGATTTGGACG